>Ga0123354_10014207_pt1 | contig 12396 bp, 7 predicted proteins | sample TergutLab28metaG_2_FD_97872 | JGI IMG/M metagenome (GOLD analysis project Ga0123354, IMG submission 97872) | Labiotermes labralis P4 segment gut microbial communities from Petit-Saut dam, French Guiana - Lab288 P4 | ecosystem: Host-associated > Arthropoda: Insects > Digestive system > Gut ... | reverse complement strand
TGCGTCGTTGTGGGTGATCTAGAAAACCTTGTGAATGAGAAGGCCTTCGCCCACGGGGGGGGGGGGGGCTGTGGCGCTAAAAACAAACAAACAAAATGCCTGCATGCCTAGCCTTACTAGTCACAGCCAGTTTCAGTGACTAAGTTACCTCTCCAAGGGACATGGATAAAAGAAATAACATTACTAATTTTACAGCAATAAACTATGGAGGTGGCCAACTCCGGTGGCTGCGCGGCCCAAGGCTGGGGCCTGCGACCGCACGCTTGTTGGAATTGCGATTTCGAATCCCGCCAGTGGCATGGGTGTCCGTCTCTTTTGAGTGCAGTGTATTGTCAGGTACGGGACTCTGCGTCGGGCTGATCATTCTTCCAGGGGATTCCTACTGTGTTGTGTCTGAGTGTGATAGTGAAGCCTAGGCAATGAGGAGGCCTTGGCCCACCAGGGGCTGTTGGGCCATGGGGGAGGGGAGAAATTGCGAAGGTGACGAGTGGATTAATGTGGGTCGGAAAGGTTCTTGTGGCAACGCTGAACTTCTGGATCCACTGCGTAACCGTCAGCTTTGCGAGTAAAAGAGGGCATTGTAAAGCTAGTTAGCTAAGTGTTCGCAATTTGTGTTCGTTCAGATGCACAGGCCTTTCTGCATGTATTTCAAATAGCGACCACTATTAATCCTACGTAGTTGAATCTGCGGACACCACAAAACCGAGTCGTGTTTGTTTCGGAAGCCGTTGGATTTATTGAGACGCACACTTCTTTAAGTAGCGACGTCGACCACGTCAACACCATTGATATGTGCATAACCAGAGCCGGTATACCACAGTCGGTGTAATGACTAGGCTACGGGATGGGCGATACGGGGTTCTAATCAGGGTAGGAGCAAGAGATTTTTCTCTTCTTCAAAATGTTCAGACCGTCTGTGTGACCCAAGCGGCCTCCTGATCAATGGATACCGGGAATCTTTTCTGGGGGTAAAGCGGTCGGAACGTAAAACTGAACACTTCTGTCCTTTGCCGAAGTTAAGAATAAGTGGACCTATACCCGTACTTACCGCATATGTTTTCATGGAGTACGGAACACAACTTCACCTGTTACACGCTTGTCACTATCACAAATCGAATCGTTTACGACCTGTTTGTTGATATATTTTTTATATGTTATATGTAATGAGTGTGAGACTTTGTTAGGGTATTAGAAGGCAGGTGATGAGGATTCCGTTCTTCTGGAATAAGATGCCGCTTATTTGGATAATCGGTTCCCCACGTGTGACCTCGTATTCAGTGGCCGAATGTGACACAATAAGCGATTTCAGGCTTCCTCCGCGGCGTTACTGAGAACTGCGCTCTTTTGGGAATTTGACGTAGCGTGGAATAATAGTTTCTTACAGACGTTTCGGGATAACCTATCGGTCCCATCTTAAAGGGTCAAGCTTGGGACCGATAGGTTGTCCCGAAATGTCAGTAAGGAACTACCATTGTACGCTGCGTAAAATCCTAAGAGAGCGCAGATCCCATGAGACCTCTAAGTTTTCTCGGACCGTCGGGAACTGATTACACAGTGATGCGGAGTCATATCCGATAAGTTTGGTCAGCCACACCGAAACGAAAACCTGAAAACTCGCTAACCAGAGGATATTTGATAACGAGAGGCACTGCCAAATGTAAAGAAGAATTTGGAACAAAGTGGAGAAGAAAACAAGGTTAAATCAAGAAGGGTGAAATGAACTGGACGTGTAACACATATTGCAGGAGAGGAAGGATGGAAGGAAAGAAAAAGCAAACAGAAAGACTGCGGAATGTTCAAGAAGGAATTAGACAAGGTTTGCTCTGAAGTCTGTCCCGTTATTCGTGCGATACTTTCATGTTAAACTGCAGACAACGTGCGTCTAAAACGGCGTTTGGAACCGAGTTCGAAAGGCACCATGAGCACTTTGCTTGGGCCAATGAATTTTTTTGGGGAATGATTTGTACCTACCGTGTGTTAGTTGTATTTTCAGAGAAGATGCAGGAAGTACTTTTAGACTTAGACACGGCAGGACCCCACGTCATTGTGTTACTCGCTTAACCGGTGCATGGGCCACTGTTTTACATATTAGGCCCAAAATAAAGAACAAATAACTCAGGGAAGTACAAATATTTCATAAACCACAAAATAAGCACATTATTACGGAACGCTTTGCGCCAGTTTCATAAAATAATTGTGATCAGTCGTACAAAATTTGTGTGTAATATTTTACTGAAAGGCATAAACGAACGTGTGATAAGGAAGCTGTGTTAGCACGACCACCCGCCAGTCTGTTTCATGGTCGAAATTACAGCGGACTAGATTACATTTCTTACTGGTTGTTTTTATTCTTTTCTTTTCCTATAGCGCTGCGACCCAGCGCGGGCCATGGCCTCCTCATTCTTGAGGTTTCTAGATCACACACAACGACACATCACAGTCGGTAGGACTCCTCCGGACGCGTGTTCAGCTCGTCGCAGAGACCTCTACCTGACAACACACGACACTCAAAACAGAGACACATCCATACACCCGGTGGTATTCGAACCCACAATCTCAGCAGGCAAACGGCCTTAGACCGAGCGGCCACTGAACCCGGCAAATTTCTTACTGGTACCTGCAACAAATGTGAATTTAATAATTATGTCTATCGGTTCAGTGTAACCACCGTTTTGCCACTCACTTCAATCAGGCTGTCCATCAGTTTTCCCTGAAACAGAACATCTTGTGACATTAACGGGACGTATAACATGCAGCAGCTGTTGAAACATTTTCTGTGAGAACCAATACATGGAAATACAAATAAGGATTATTGATGTGTGTATGCGCTGTATATGTAATGTGTTTAGCTTAGCGGCTTTTGTTTTGCATCTCCAATGAATGAATTTCCACATCATCGTGTTCGAAAAATCACCAAAAAAATGTGTAAGAAAATAGGATTTCGTGTATTTCCTCTGGTGTTAGTGGTGTTTGGAGCATTTTATTCCCAGAGGAATATAAAACTACCTTCTGGTCCTACCTGCCCATAATTTCTTTATGAGAATGGAGTGTTATTTTGAGTTCCAGGAATTGATGTAGCTGTTCCTATTGTTAATGTTTTTAGTGAAATGTGTGTTTGATCTTGTAAAAATATTAATTGTACTAATGTAAGTGAAAAGTGTTCAGGAACCTAATGGAGCTCATTATTTCAGGTTTCAGTATTAATGTTTCTGTCTGTTGTTGTTACCTAACCTATGCACCCATTATGAAAGTACACTGCACAGATTCTTTACCCCATCCTTGCATGACCGTCTGTTCGTGTCTCAATTACATATACTAATTACGTGTATTCATATTGGTTATTTTAAATGTGAAAATTTTGAAGACTCATTGTGTTCGGTTCCCGGCAGGTGCGTGGCAGGAAGAGGGGTGCGGGCGCCAAGGGGCGAGACGGGGCCCTCTCCTGGCCGGGCATTGATCATGGCAACCCAGAGGTACCGTATAACAATCCCCGTCCGTCTTTATCTTCACTAACAACCATTAGCAAATGATTATCTTTACAGAAAATAAATTTATATTTTATTGGCGATATAGTGCACTGCAGACACATATATTTCTGTGGTGACAGTTCTAGGTCAGGGATGACAAACAAACTGTATGCTCTGCTATTAACCATTTGCAATCAATTCAAGCTACGAAATATTCAAGTGAAGAGGCATTGTGTGGAAATTAGGTTTAGATTGAAGTTATTATAAAAATGGTAATGGAACTTTATTTAAACATGGCGTTAGGGCTTAACTGAGCCTGTTCAGGATAGCGTCCATGTGAGTCTCAAAATTACAAAGATGAAAATTCGGGTTTCAAAAGAACAGGGAATTTATTGGTCGCCTGTAAGACTCGTGCCTGTTTGGAAGGTTCGGGGTTCGATCCTTAGTGTGGTCAAGAGATTTTTTTCTTTTCCACAGCAGTTCGGACCGTGCCTGGGGCCAAACCAGCCTCTTGTGTAATGGGTAAGGGTCTGTTTCTGGGGTTAAATCGTGGCATTGATCTTAAACCCCCTTCTAGCGCCTAGGTCAACAATGAGTAGATATGCACCTGTACTCCACCTCTGTGCCTGAGTGGCATGTTGCTGAGAGACCTTTACCTTTCAACTTCTATGACTCATCTCTACAACTTTTAGGCATGGAATTAAAGCTTACTTAGAAAAACATACTTGTATTATATGACGTTCAGGCGACCGTGCATCAAGAAAAATTCTTATAATAAAACCAACTAGATGCACAGCTTGCTCGCAAGCTGTCAGCAAACCTGTATGTCATATACCATAGCTGTGTGTACAGTGAAAAACTCCTGATGATGGACAGAGGAACTGTCCGAAGCATGTAGAATTTTGTTCCAAAAATAAATATGAGAAATAAGTGCATCTAGTTGGTTTTATTATAAGAATGCTTGTATTAGGAAGAAAAAAATATGTTATGTTTTTAGATTAATATAAAACGTAGCTATGTGTCTAGGTAACGAGGAACTTCTTTGTTGCCGCTATTTATACGATACCCTGCACCGATTTAATTAGCGACCGATCGTGCATGAGGAAATAGCAACAGAATTAAAGTAAGTTGGTTGAACAATTTGGTAAGAAGATGCAATTTGTGGAGAGCAGATATGAAGTGTACTAATTAGAATATTAATAAAATTACTTAGCGAAGTTTTCCACCCTGTGCCTTGTTCAGAGCGTGTTGTAAAGGGCAGTTGAAATCCAAGGGGTTTAAGTGGTAATTTGGAAAACAAGGGAAGAAGCAAATTTATGGAGTGGACTGTGTTTCGACCCGGAACATTTCTTCCTTTGCATGTATACGGATACGCTAAAAGCGACAAGGTTGCTGTCTCATATAGTTGATTTATATTGTATTATGATCGCCACTTTCAGCTTTTACTTGAAGCGACTAAAACTCATTCTTGATTTCAAAATTTCGCCACGTCCTGAATGTAGTATTCTTTCTTTTGGGTTATTCCCCGTCTTCTGAATTTTATGTGCCGACATTTCGGAACACTGTGTTCCGTCTTCATTGGTCGTGTGAACTAGAAGGATAACTGGGACGAGATTGCAGACGTCGGGGAATCACCCAAAAGAAAGAATACAACAACTGAAACTTAACTTGTTAGTTAAGACCTTCGAAGACGTTACATTCTGCCACATAGACCTAGTTTAGTACTATAAAGTGAGGTAAATTCAGTCAAAAACACAACTATGAATATATGGCTAAATTATAGTGATTATTACATGTTTCGGCCTATAGCGGCCATCATCAGGTTTTCACAATTTTTTTGCTAGCAAGAAAGTTGTCAAAACCTGATGATGGCCGCTATAGGCCGAAACATTTAGTCTTCAGCAAGAAAGTTGTCAAAACCTGATGATGGCCGCTATAGGCCGAAACATGTAGTTTTTTTCCATTGCTAATAAACACCATCATTTAGCCATGTATTTATAGTTGTGTGTTTGACTGAATTTACCTCACCTTACAGTTTAAACACACAACGGGGATGGCGCACCTCAAAACTAGTTTAGTACCTTCCTGAAGTAATGGTTAGCGGTAGCAGCACGGTGTTTGTGATCAACCAGATTGCTTCCCATCCCACTATTTATTTAACAAGACTTATTCCCGTACATGGCATTAATAATGAAGTTCCGCCTCCCATATTTCACATTTCTTTGTCTGGATGTGTATATGAATGTGCTGAAACAGAACAGGAAAAAATGTAAACATGGACAGAGAACAAGCATTTCATCACTGTAGCACATAACTTACTCGAATGACCTTGTCCACGTACAACAAAAAATCTACGTGACCTACAGATTCACATAACTTGGGACAAGAGTGCCGTAAGTAACATAACGCGGCATATTTTAATATGGAAATGATTCCTCGGTTTGCGGTGAAACAAGTTATGGTAGAAATGGACGGACGCCTAGCTTATTTAATGATGTTTGATCTGCAAAGGTTACGTACGTTCCATTCAGATGGCACGATGACCACGAATGATAATTAGGTTTTTTTATGGAGGCAGTCCTGGTTATTTCGACACTACTGTCTCGAAATTAGTTTGAAATGATTCTTGGATTCTATTTTGAACTGCATATTTTATGCTTCACGGTAGGATGATGTGAATGGTGAATTTGGCATGATCTTCACCTATTTTAAGCAAAAAGGATAGCTTTGTCAGTACAGCGACTCCCTACGAGCTGCACGATGTGGCGTTCAAAGCCCGGTGGAGGCACGAGATTTATTTCCTCTCCATACCCGTTCGGAAAGGCCCAGGTTCGCACCCTGCCCCATTTACAATTGATGCCGGTGTTATGTCTAGCTGGTAAAGCCACCTTGGCGTGACGTTGACCACTCATCCGTCTCTAGCGCCGAAGTTGAGAATAAGCAGACCTGTACCATTATTTCCCCTCCGTGCCTCCTATGGCATGTTATTGGGCGACCCTTACCTTTACATTGACGTATTTCATCATACTGTCTCAGCATTTTCGTGAGCCACTGAGATAAGCTACAAAGACCTCAACCAGTAACACCGTTAACATCGTCCAGAATTGGGCGTTGTGCATTTCAGGATTAGGAACATTCATAGCTTGTAGATTTTAATTCAGCTTAATTACCAAATTGATTAAAGTGTAGCAGTACACAAGATTTACTGAGAAAGCTGAATTGTGTTAAATTTGGAAGAGTCATGATTCGAACCGTTCAGGTACACCGACTGAGTTCCGTGGCTTTCTCAGGCCCTTCAGAGAAATGCCGGGATCTGCTTGAAAACTCTTTCCCAGAGACTTTTTTTTTCGATTTATCATTTTCTGATCATAATTTATACTTTCTATAGTCTGAGCTACTGGATACCTTCGTTACGTACACTGTCGATACACAATGGAGTTATTTCGCGCTGTCGCCCTGTTAAATTACACTTCAGTAACACGTTATGCTGATACAATTTAGATACGTTTCAAGTTTCTATTACTGAAATATATAGCAGTTGAATAACGCCTATTGTTGATGGCCGGAAATTAGAATATATCAAGATGGCGCACTACTGGTCAACTTTTCTCTGTAGTCTTCCTCTTCTTCTTCTGCTTATCGGCTTTACAAGCCGTCCTTCTTTTGTTAACTCTATCCTTCGTCAGAGAGCCAATTGTCTCTTCAGTGCTTCTCCTTGATTTCTTATTTCCATCGATCTCTGCTGCATTCACAATTCGGAAAGCTGTCTTACTTCCGACATAGCAAATCCATTTTTTTTTTTTTTTAGTCTGATGTTTTGTGACGTCGGTTTGAAAAGAAGACTTTGAAATGTTGAGGAATGCAACAGACAAATTAAGTGCACATTTTAAACGTCCTCAGTAGGACCCTGTTCGAGACCCACTGCTGTCTACATACCCTTTGCCGGTCCTCGCCCTGAAGGCGCCAAGTTCACTATGACAACTGGAAATGATAAGAAGCTGGATGCAAGACTTAGCTCAGTGTTTCAGGAAAGGATTCTTTCGCCAAAGTCTGACGTTTATGCGCTCCGTGACGTAGGTGATGTGGAAAGGCAGTGCTTAATTAATCCGTGATGAATTATTATGTACTTGCTAACACTACCCGAGTACACTATTGGTTGTTCTATTGCACACTATTACAGCAGTTCGACTGTGAGCTGCTAAGTGTGTGTCCTCAATAGAAGAAAGGCCATTTCCTTAGCAACTGGCGTATAGTGACTGAATGAACAAAATTCTGACAACTCATGACTTCCCTCATATTAGTATTTCGAATTCCAGAGTTGCCATTTCTGACAAATATAGACTCCATTTCTGTGATAGTTTAAGCAAGAAATGGAGCCCTTTCACTGATAGTTGACAAATATTTCCTAGAGGATATTGCTTAATCCTCTTTGGTTAAAATTTATTGTAAAAATTCCTGGACACAAACCACCCTCAGCGTGAGACGCTGAAGAACTTCCTTTAAACTCTGTCTCGGTAGGTTAGTTGTTTCACCTACTTCAAATTTGGTTCCGAAAAATTCCAAAAAGGGGACCGCGGTAGCACAATGGTTAAGGTGCTGTGCTACAAATCGGAAGGTCGCTTGTTCAATTCCAGATGGTGTTATTGGAATTTTTCATTGAAAAGTCAAAAGTGAAGTGAAAAGTTATGTAATGTGAAGCGTAACGAAGTGAAATAAATGAAGTGAATGAAGCAAAGTGAAGTGGAATGAAGTGAAGTGAAGTGCAGTATAGGGAGAGGGGGGAACGAGTGTTTATGGAAAAGGTTTATAGGAGTAGTAAGTGATGAGAAGTGAAGGACTGGAATGAAAGCGTGAGTGAATTAATGATTGTAAAAAAAAAATCACAAGAAACTGTACACAGTACTGTCTTACTTGGGTGTTTTTACCTTTTGTGCATGTTGTATTCTAATTTGTCTCGTGTGTTTTGTTGCTAGTTTTAAGTTGTCTTGTGTGTAATTGTTGTTGGTTGACTTTGTTTATTGTTGTAGTTGTCTTGTGTGTGTTGTCATCTTATGTGTATTTGTTGTACTGTGTGGGCATTGCTGTTTTTTTTTACTTTAGATGCCCGAACTGCTGGCTAGAAGTCAGTACTCGGAAGGTCCTGCGACCGGCCACCTCCACACAGGTTTTTCTTGCTTTCCCTGTGCCTAAAAGCAAATGCTGAGATGGTTTCCGAGATTCCAAGTTGCCACTACATGCTTCTCATGTAGCCCTCCCGACTTAAATTTAGTAGTAACCAATTTCTTGTTTTGTTTACGTATAAATTAACCACTGCCACCGGGTGACAACCCAATTGCAGTAAATAAATATTATATTATTATAATCCTTCCGATCGCACTATGGCCCCGGAGTCGAATCAGTCTCTAACAGAAATGAGTACCAGGAGTATTTCCTGGGGGTAAAAAGTGGCCGGTGCTTAGGCCTGACAACCTTACCACCATCCTGGGCCATTGTCACGTAAACTGGGAACCTTAACTTCCTGGAACCGTCTGGGTACCTCGGGCCTGTAACGGGACTGATTTACTTTCTAAAAGCCCAAAAAATGAATTGTGGCGTGGTCCATGTGTACTGTCCAGAAGATCTGTTTCGCAGAAGGCATAACGTAACTGTCACAATGCAACAGAAACAAGTGAAGCTGGACGAAGTATTGGGACTCTTTCAAATTAAAGGCGAAGCTAGAGCTACATGGGTAAAGACCTGCAACTCCAGTCCTGTCAAACTGAAGTTTTGGAGTGTATCGATCATATTCTTCCTGGGATTTGAATCCGGCATTCAGGTGAAACAGCCGCGTTGGATCTGAAACACTGTGACAATGTCTGATGTAGTACGAACATATGTTTAAGATGTCCATTAACTCTCTTTGTGTACAGACACAACGTTCCGAGAAATTGTTCGTCTCCCTCATCTGGTTAAATAAATATCAGCTGAGTTAGGCCCATTAGATGGAGCTAACTTCTGTCACAGAACCGGCGATAGATACTAGCCCCATCTATTCGGCCCAATTGAATAAATTTTTATTTAACCAGTTAACGGAGACAGATTATCTTTTCGAAATGCTGTGTTCCTCCAACCAAAACTTGAAGATTGGCGTGTCCAGTATATGTCCGACTGTTTATGCTTGTCCAAAATTTTAGTCGCTGTTGGTTTTGTCTTTACTTTATATGTAATATCTCGGTTTCTTTTTTATTTTTCGTCTTTCGTCGATCCATTGCATAATTTTTAAAATTAGCAGTTATTCGGATTTTTTTGTAACATTTTCCAGATCGCCTCACTTTAGAGCAGATATTGTTCAAGATTAAAGTCTTCCGAGATATTACGTCCTCTAGTACGGTAGGTACGGTAGGCACCAACGTTATGGAAAAACATGCTACCTTCTTCCTCAAGATTAATTAAACTTCCTCTTTAAGTTCTTTTATTTGTAGTCGCTTTCCGTTACCAAGACATTTCCTGCCGACGTTTGGTGGATGAATACGTGTACGGGGCATCTGGGAAGTGACAGGAGAACCCCTAAATTCTCGGAGAGGAACCTTTCCTAGTGTCTCTCAGTCTACCGCTAATCCCACTTGGACTGCACTAGGATCGAATATGTGGCTTTGCGGTGAGAGGCCGGCAAATAATTGTCTGCGCTTAGGCACGGCCTTTCTCGTCTCGTGGATAGGAGAGCACGATATTTGTGCGTTCCGCCATGGGAACTTTAAATCTCATATAGTAGAAGTTCCTGTAATTCCATTATTGGACAGACCAATTGGCGGAGAGGCACGCGTGTGTTCAAGAGGGTCCTGAAGAATGCACGATATACCTTAACTCGTCTCCCTGCAGGTATTTCTGACGCTGTGCCTTAGTACAATGTTTCCTTAGAAATGTTCGATGTAACAAAATGAAGACCAAAATAATACCAGGCAAGGAGTTGGCTAAACGAGTTTAGACATTGTCCGACGGGAGAGAAGAACGGCCTGGGGAAGGGGGGGGGGGGGGGGGGGGCCAAACAGCGGATTTTTGAAGAAAAAAAATTTTTTGCTAGACAAACTATGCCCTTGGAAACAGCTGAGCCATACTTTCCCCTCCCCTAGGTTACATTTTTTTGCCTCATATTCTGAACAAGGATTCACAGGTTGTAACGTAACTTGGGGTTTCTCGTACTTGTTTTTATATTCATATAGCTCAAACATAAATAAAAGTGTCAGAAAATGTAAACAAAGTTGAGGAACGTCTGGGTTCAAAGACCTTGGCAGGTGCTTAAGAGTAAATTATTGCGACGCTAAAAGACATTTGCGAAAGAAATTTAATTCTTTGGGTTATTAGAGAAATCGAGACCAACACATCTGCTGTGTGTAAACGCGATTGTCCACAAATAAAACAATAAAACAACACACCAACAAATGCACATATATAGCCTCTAATAATCTAAAATTTACATTAAAACACTTAAAACGCTCATACATGTTTCTATCATACGATCATCCTCAGGGAGCATACTTTGCTCCTTGCTAAAGTTAGAGTTTAAACACATAGTTATTTATTACTGTAACTTTAGCAAGGAACAAAGTATGCTCTCTGAGGATGATCGTATGATAGAAACATGTAGGAGCGTTTTAAATGTTTTAATGTAAATTTTAGATTATTAAAGACTATATATTGTATGTCAATTTGTTGGTGTGTTACTTCAATAAACTACAAAATGCACGGTGCAACGATGAAGATAACACAATAAAACCGTTAAAAATGACGTATTTGGGTGTAAGATGAAGGCAAATTCGTTCCTGTGCCTGCCATGACGACATGGAGGAATGGCAGTATAGCTGCACTCACTTTTAACCTCGGCACTAGATGCAGGTATGTGCTTAGCTTCACGCCACTGACGCTTTACCACTAGGAAAATAACCCCTGGTATCCAATGAATAGGAGTATGGGAGGGCCCCCAGAGCCGGTCTGCACCCTAATCTCTAATTCCTATCTGTTACCTTGACCGTAGCCCCAGCATTATATGGACTATGCTATCCCGGCCACATTTAAACGTAACCTATCCCAAATTCTGTATCGTAGCAATTCTTCACACCAGGTGCGTTTCTTATACCGCCAGTATTGTCCATTTAGCAGTACGTGATGGTAATTCTTTCGCTAAGGTTACTGTAGTTACACCGCTTAGTGCAAAATGATGGTCTTTTAGCTAACATAAAAGCAGGGAATTCCTTTATGAGTTGACTCATTGTCAGCTGCTCAAACTGGACCCCCACGGTGAAGCTGATTAGTTAAAATATCATTAAGGCAGAGTTTATCCATTTGTCGCAAATTTAAACTTGTATTTATTACAAGTGTGTATGCTGCTGTATTTCCCGTATCAAAAGACACAAAATGTAAATTGCAACGCGCTATTGCGGATTTTTTTTTTAATTTGACATTCCGATGTTAAGAACTAGGATAATTTTCTTGATAGTTTTGAGAAAAAAATGTGCTTCTTGTGAAACGGAAAATACGGTATAAAAGTTCTTGTAAAAAAATTTATGTCTCCATAAATTTATATACGAGCTTTGCGTTTGTATATAAAAACTTAATTTAATACAGCAATCAATTTGTGTCAGCTGGGAGAAATCTATTTATATCAGCTACAGACACAGAGGATGCATTTCTCTTAAGTTAAAATGTATATTTCGAACTGTGGTGTGGGCCCGGTAGCTCAGTCGGTATAGCGAATGACTACGGTCTGGACGGTCCGGGATCGATTCCCGGTGGGGACGAGATTTTCCTCCCGTCTAGACCGGCCCTGGGTCCCACCCAGCCTCCTGTAAAATGGGTACCGGGTCTTTCCCGGGGGTAAAGTGCGGCCGAGGCGTGCTGCTGACCACTCACCCCCTTCTAGTGCCGCGGTCATGGAAGAGTAGAGCTATACCTC
>Ga0123354_10014206_pt1 | contig 12396 bp, 10 predicted proteins | sample TergutLab28metaG_2_FD_97872 | JGI IMG/M metagenome (GOLD analysis project Ga0123354, IMG submission 97872) | Labiotermes labralis P4 segment gut microbial communities from Petit-Saut dam, French Guiana - Lab288 P4 | ecosystem: Host-associated > Arthropoda: Insects > Digestive system > Gut ... | reverse complement strand
CACATGTGCTCATCATCAGGAGGTCAAAATTGCATTACACAGCCTGTGTATCATCACACCTATAGGTGTGATGATACACAGGCTGTGTAATGCAATTTTGACCTCCTGATGATGAGCACATGTGCTCGAAACATGTAGAGGCATGAAATAAACTTATTGTAAAACAAAAATTTGTGCATCAAGTTGGCTAATTACTGAGATAAATACACTCTTGATGTGTTATAAAATGATGGTATGGTTCATAATTAAGTGATACGTTGTGTTGTGATTTATGATTTTCAATTAAATAAAAAATTAACACAGAGTAAGTAAGAAATACATTCAGAAACGCAAGGAACTGTTTGTGCCGCAAATTTTGCCCTTTATTACTGATAAAAACGTATAGGTTTTGTTGTAATCGAACAGAAGTTCAAATGGTGGTGTCGGAATTTATGTGCCATATTGGCATGGATTTGTATTCTCAGAAAAAATTGCCTTAATGATTATTAGCACTATAATCGTATTGGCACTCAGTACACCACACACCATCCATAACATCATGTAATAGCATGTTGTGGATTAACGTGTGAAACCCGGTATTCTGATAGTTCAAATATTCCCTTTGTGAAACCAAACTTCACCGCTAAACGCAGCAAATGTGGGGAGTATCAGCGTTATGCACATTGTCAAGGTACCAGTTCACAAAGCTAAGTCTTACTTCATGATCTGTGTCGTGTTGTTTGACATGGATTGTGTACACATTTGCCTTCTGCCTATTCCCTTAATGTCTGTAATGGAACTTGTTTTCCTAAAACTGTTACGGCGTTTGCAAATTTTTGTCCGAATTTACAGGACAATTTCCGCAATAGTTGTTTCACATTAAATGTGTATAGCGACTAGCAGATGTGGAACTCACCGATAACGAACAGGGAATTTAGCCGGTGTGAGGGCGTGTGGGTTTCATAAAACACGGCCGACGGCAAGTGTCTATCCATGGATGCTAAATAATGTAATATTTCCATATTTGCCTGCGCACACATCGTGGGCATTGCATGAGGCTACATTTTTAGGTGCTTTTCTATAAATATTGACTGCAGCCTGTCGAAAGGTATGCCTAGAGTTGCAGGTAAGAATTTTGTTTATGCAGGTGTCATTTTCGAGTGTATAGGGATATTACGAACTTAATATACTGTAAAATTCACCATAACAGGCCTTCAAAGCACTACTGAAGAATCAATGACCACGACCAGCCAAAAATTATTTAATAATATTTATTGATTCGTATATAATAAGATTAATTGTTGTTTTCTGAAATGGGTGTACGCGGTGGCGTACTTGGTTGAGGCACTGCGTTACAAGCCGGAAGGTCACGAGTTCGATTCTCGATGGGGTCATTGGGATTTTTCATTGACTTAATCCTTCCAGCCGCATTATGGCTCTGAGTTCGAATCAGCCTCTTAGCAAATGAGTACCTGGGGAGGGGGTAAAGGCTACCGGTGCGTAGGGCTGTCAAATTACACAGCTCAGACTTCATTATTCTCAGATAACTTATTGCCATAGTTTGTTATGCCCGGTTGAGGATCGTGGCTTTGTAAGGCACTATCACAGCATTCAGTTCGTCTGATTATACGCGTTGACAACTGCGGGGAACCGCGTTTCAGAATATTGGTATTCCGTCAGTCCGAGCCAAGTACCTACGAATTCAAGTCTGGAGACTTACAGCGACTAGATCCAGTTTGGCTTATGAAACAGCATAACTCCATGGGGCAGAGTCCATCCAAAGAATCCGACAGGTCCTCAGCTAGTTAACAAATTCGCTGCAGTTTGTGGAACCCGAAGGCTCCTGATCGCATTCACAAGCTCCCGCTACCTTTCCCCATCATGAGCTAGAGCAATCCAGTCCATACCTCCCCATCACAATTCTTGAAGATCCGTTTTACTAGGTTTTCCAGGCGAAGATGGGGGGATAATATTAAAATTGTCGTCACCGTAAAAACTGAACAAGCTTACGAAACATTTTCAAGAGGCCAGAGACTTGGACTGAATGAAGACTTCCTTGCATATTCTGTGTTCAAGATACCGTAGACTGAAAAGGCACAATTGTAACAAGTGCAGAAGTGCAGGCACAGGGGTAGAGATAATTAGACGAGTATGATAAATTAGTGATGACACACTATGTTATTTAATTAGTCTTTGGTATTCATTTTAACTTGATTTTGGTTAAAACAGGCCACTTGTCTGGACTATGTTCTCATTAGCATTAGTTTGGGGAGCGTTTTCAAATTAGTTCCGTTTACACAGACAGATGTGTGCCAGTTGCTGTGGCTCTTACATAGAGCCAGGAGAGCAGAAATTTGTGCTTCTAAGGGTCGTTAGCCGTCGGACTACTGAAAAAGACGTACTTGGGAAATGAGGTAAAAACAAACAACTCTGACATGGGGGTGTATTCGTGTGTTTGTGTATGTTGGGGTGGGGGCGTTAGAGACTGTTGGCACTGAACACCATTTGCGTCAGTCACAAACTGTGGCGACCATGTTGAAATTTAAACTGCAGAACTGCTGAACCCCAACCCCTTATCGCGCGATTACACACGCAACTCAGTGGACACTGTGCTGCACTGTGGTGATGTTGCCACTGGCAGAGATAATTAAAATACAAAATTGATCTGCCCGGAAGGCACTGATCGATTCTGGGCTAATTAAATGCTGTAACCGTGGGCTACGTACGACGAGACTGGAAGACGACAGTAAATAATACGCATTCTTAGACAGAGGCATGAATCAAAAAATAGACGTAGGCAAACCGTCAACCACAAAAGTATTTTAAGCAGATTTCGTACATTAGGCAGGACGTGCTACATGTTTAGGCTCTTTCATAAAGCCAACATCAGACACAGGCACAAAAAATGTAAGAGAAAACACGCACTTTATGTATCAAATGTTATCGCTTAAAAAGAGGAGACAGAGGTCTCAATCTGACAGATGTTATTGACATAAGCAGTATCCTTCTTTTTGTATGTTATCGGGATGAAGTGCAATTTGTATTGCTGTAGAGCCATTAAAACCCGCTGTAACTCTTGGGTAATTTCACGACACGTTTCTTTTACTGATCTTGTACAAGCAATGAACAATTGTTATCATTAGGGGCCAAGAATTTTAAATGAGCGATCCCATACTGAGCCTGCTGAAATGTGGTGGGACATTCTTAGTTGCGGAAGCCATTTATGTTTCCCGCGTGTACCAAAATTAAAACTCTCAGATACACGAATCTAAATGCTTCCGTTCTAAAAACTGGATACAAATGGATGACCGCAGATACCTAACAGTTCGCGGTTTTTCAGGTATTTGTGTAACACGACGCATATTATTCCGTCACACACAGTTTTCGACCGCTTCACATTTCATTGTATGTGCCGACAGTCTGCTTTTTGGGCGTTTCAAATTAGGGGCCGGAATGGGTTTCACAGTTTTGACCAGCCCGGATACCGAGTTTACTGATTTTCTTGTATATTACGACATGATCTTTGAATTCCGCTGCTTTCGAAGTCGTCACTGACATGCAATTCAAAAGAAGCCGTAAGTAAGGAAACAATCCTTCATCAAACTGTATCCATTCCGTTCATACAGGGTATATAAACTTCTTATCCGCTTGAGCTTGTGGGAAGACTAGTTACAGACTGTGAAGCCACACCACACACAGCGATCAGATTCAAGGATCAAAAGGGAATGCAGCAGCAGGTGTTACTCCCTTGGAACAGATTTGACACAGCGATAACCTCTTTATACGTGGAAAAGTTCAGATGAAACAAAAGAGGACATCTCGCAGCAGGCGAGAGAAATCGATGAAGTGACGTTTCTGGTTCGTTAGTTTTCGTGAGAGACGCACTTCCGCTCCGACAATTAGGGAACACTTTTGTGATAAAACTCGTTCGTACGTACAAGAAGCTTCTCCCACGACCTTGTTCAAAACCATGTTGCACTGAGGAGTAGCGGCCTAACTCACGGGATAGCACGGTGAATTTATGATGGGAGAGAGATGAACCTGCATTGCGCTCACTGTATATACGTATGTATGTGTGTGTGTGTGTGTTTGTGTGTGTGTGTGTATGTATGTATTTATTGTATGTGTGTGTCGAAAATTTTGAACGACAAACGTGCTAAGAGGTTTAGTTTTCGCGATACACGTCGCCGTCGAAGGACTCACGGCGTCGAATGAATAAACCATGGGCCCCTCGCGAGTACTGTGGGCGTTTGAAGCAACCTCCTTCCATTTCAAAGCAGACGGTAGTGCATCGAAAAAAATCTCCGGGAATACGCCCGACATCGAACGTTTTCACAGCTGCCTACAATCTTACCGCGATGTCGTCGATATTGCTGGCAGGGACTGCGCACACGTGCACCTTCGGATGTCCTCGCATGGGAAAGAAAAAAAATCCATCAGAGTAGATAAGGTGAAGCAGGAGGGTATGTTATCAGCCCCTACAAGTCCATAGCATGTTCCTGGGTGTGTAGCCTTGAATACTGCAGGTGTCTTCCTTACAATGTGGTGAAGCTAGACCGTGCTGACACCGTAACCTCTGCCACACAGACGGAGGCACATTTGTACACAGACCTAGTATACACTTTCTATAAAATTACTACGTGTCTTTGAGCAGTTAGCCTCTCAGATACAAGGCACGTGTTCACGACTATGACTCCGACCGTAACATCCGACGTGTTGACGCTGAAACGGACTTCAAACCCACGTTCATGAGGATTGTGGATGATGAAGGCGCCCGCAGACGTAAAACACGCTTCGTCTCTCCTTGTAATATTGTGGAAAAGGAAATCATCTGCAGCATTATGATAAAACAATTCATAAAGCTGGATCCGAAGTGGATGATAGCCTGGAAACAAGTGTGCTGTTCATTAGTAGAGGTATGGAAGCAGCTGACAGTAATGAAGTAACTAGAGGATCGTTGATTGTTGAAGACGACGTATCCCCGTTGTGCCATCACATTCATACGGTATGCTGAGTATGTGCGTAAGAGGACAGTTGGTGAGTTAGTCCTCGTTTTCTCCCGATATCACGTGAGTTTTTCCAAGGCTATCGTTCCACAGCCTCAGTTGTTGCACCGTCATTGGCTGGCATCTGTACATTCCGAGGGCGACCTGCTTTTACACTTCCTGTCGCCAAGCACATTAGCATGTGTGTATGAAGACCAGAATAATGTAATGAGAATTCCCGCGTATCAGTACTATTAACTCGACTATTGGTGACACGAAGAGATGAGTGCATAATGCAGCATTCGTCATTGTTACGGGCGTTCGCAAAATTGCGAAAAGCAACTATTAGCTTCCGTCATATCTGTCCGTCCGTCCGCATGGAATTTGCTCCAACTGGGCGATTTTCTTGAAGTATGATATATGAGTGTTTTTCGAATATCTGTCTAGAACATTCAAGTTTCATTACAATCGGACAAGAATAACGAGTACTTTACTTGAAGACCAATATAAATTTTGATCCTATCTTGCCCAGTTCTTCTTGCAATCAGAAATGCTGCAGACGAAAGCTGCAGAGGAAAACCGAAACACGCATTTTATGTTTAATAACTTTCAATTTCTAAAATCGTGCCGTTTGTGAGATGATGAGGAAAAATATTGTAGAGTCGGGCAGGCAGCAGTTGACAGTATGGTGCATGCCCATTGCATGCTGAAAACCTAAGGCTACAAGCACACACTCAGAGTATGTAATACTTATTGCTTTACAACTGCAGCACGAACGCGCCTCAATGTTACGTTATACTTGCATTGCCTTTTTTTTTATTCGACGATCATTCGACCACAAGTTTGCCCTACACCGTGTCTTGAGGAAGCAAAACAACGCGCGTTAGCGTCATGAGAAATAGCACTGTTGAGAAGTGTTATTCCTTTTTGACAGTGAAGTGTATTTCGTCTCAGGACATACAATGTATAATATTTCTGACTCCTCTTTTAACAAGAAATCACGCTTTGCAGAGCTTGTGCGCGAATTCTCTTCACTCTCTGTGCTCGCATACATACCGTATACGTCTGCAACCCATATAATGGCGTAAGCTGTGATCCCAAAGGGTACGTGACTTAACACTTCAGTACAGACTAAACTAATTTCAATGGCCGAGCAGAAGGTCATTGATTGAAGTAATAGCCTACTTCTAGCGGTCCTTGTTGCTAGGTAGTTGAGCTTACAAGAATGAAGTAGCTTCTGTCGTCAATCACTAACATCGTCGCGATACTGGATTAGTTCAGCCAGGTACCGTCGGTTTCGAGTTTTAATGTTATTTTGTTCAAATGGTGGCGTGTTTAAAGTCTAACCTCGTGCAGTAAATATTCCGACGTTTCGGAGGAAGGTGCTACCTATATTTTCAAGGTGACTGAATCTGGTTTATGATCAACTTGAGCCATTTATAGTTAACCCTAAAACTGAGGCGGTACTTTCCTTATAAACATCGGAAAAAAACTTCGCTGCGCGGTCTAAAGAACCCGGGAACTTAAGGAATCAGGTTCTAATGTAAATTTAAACCTAATTTGCAGGACAGCTATATAATGGATCAGGGGTCATTCTAGATGTAAAGCAGAACGGAGAAATGACCTATAAGATGCAAACTTAAATCTGTATCCGAGTATCAAGACATACAAGCGTGTGGAAAAATGCAGGTAACCATCCACACGTTCATAACCTCGTCCCTATGTAAAAGTGATGGATTACGGCCAGTCTGTGGGTGCTGTGTCTCAGGGGAAATAATGCTGCGGGAAGCGGAAGGATATAAGTAGGTCGGGCCAAAGAAGTCTGGGTGTCTTAGCGAACAGAAAATCATATTTACGCGAGACCTTTGCATGAATCGGCTCGAATTTTGGCTAGTCGTTCACTTCCATGTCTGAGCTATCTCGGCATACCGTCATAGTGCTGATCTTGAAAATGTAATTTTCTGAATCGGCGTCCTTCCAAGTGTCAGACCAGGATATAAAGCTTTCAACTTTTAAGACAGAGTTTTCAATTACGGTCTGCACAGCCCGGGCTATAGCAAACCAGAGGGCACGTTCCTGGATGAGTAATGTGGAATAATGTTCGTGTCTATGATAGTAATGGTACAATTGATGTGGCCCGCGGACAGTAGGTTGGGTTCCCGTTTTTGGAGAATGTGTTACGTGTTTTTGTGTGTTGGAGCATTGTTCCACGCAGCTACTTAATTTAGAGTAGCAACGAATGGTAACACAAAGTCGTGTGACTCATTCCCAAGGCGATGTTAGGTCACAGCTTCTTGTGGGGAAGGGGATGGAAAGGTGGCGCAAAAAAAACAGCTGATTTTCGCGCGTTTGGATTTCTCTTCACAACTTAGGTCAGTCTGCCTGTCGCTTGCATTCAGTCAGAACAAAATGTATGTAATTTGAATGTCTCAACTTGAATTTGTCGGAGGGAATGCAGCTGCTGTAAATTCAGTGCGTTCAGTCTATCAATGCACAGCGAACTCTAGAGAAGTCATGTTTTGTAATCAGAACGATTTTAACCTGCGAAGCACGACAGAAACTAAGTGTTCATTGCGATAAGTTAGTAAATACAGGCACGGCTAAATGTGTCGTGTGCTGAATTACCACGCCATAAAGACATACGTGAGACAGTAGTTACATAGCTCATCGCATTCTTCACCTCACCACTCGATGGCGATGAGTTATCTACTTCAGGTTTCTGTCTTATTATTACGGGGAAATAGAGCCTCCAGTACCATCGAATGCAGGGTGCCGAGCGGGGCGGTACAAAGCCTGTCTGGGCGCTTCGGGTAACAGAAAAAAATCAAACGCCGCTCCCAGGAATGGAATGGCATGCGCCCCGTAGCGTTATCACTTTGCCGACGAACCATTCCGGCTGGGTATGGTAAAGGTAAAGTGATCCCGTTACAGAGGGTGGGTAGAGGTATAGCTCTATTCTTCCATGACCGCGGCACTAGACGGGGGTGAGTGGTCAGCAGTACGCCCCGGCCGCACTTTACCTCCGGGAAAGATCCAGTACCCATTTTACAGGAGGCTGGATGGGCCCCAGGGCCCGTCTGGACGGGCGAAAAATCTCGTCCCCACCAGGATTCGATCCCGGACCGTCCAGCCCGTAGCCAGTCGCTATACCGACTAAGCTACCCGGTCCACCGGCTGGGCTTGGTAGCATATTGTTATAAGTACGACGTATGTAGAAGAGTAGTCAAAAAAATTAGACGGAAGACGCCACTTGGTAGATGTAAGTGTAGATGGGAGGGTATTTATTAAGCTTTAGTTGGATCTTAAAATGATTCATAACCATTTATTGCTTAAAGTATAACTATTGGCTATCTTATTCGACATAATGTATTCTATGCAGATGGGAAAATATTATTAAGCTGGGCTATTTGTCGAACTCGGGCCCATTCGTACTGCAACTGCAACAGTTTGCTCTTCATTACAACCGACTTCAGGAACTTACTGTACGTCAGAACCACTCAAAGTAAAGCAATGCAAACAAGCAGTCGTGTAGTGCGCTTCTATGCTTAGCCTTTAGTTCCTGAAAAGAAGATCGGTTTATGTTTACTAATAAATTCCGAACCAGTGAACGGATAATCCAAGGGAGGGGCGAGGAACCTGCAGTAAACCTCACGTTACCGAGGGCTATCGCGAAGTATTGCGTATCGAAAGGTGCTGATACTTTACGACAGAGTTCCTTTAGCCACATCATACATTCTGCCACACTAACAGGAAGGAGCATATTTCCTAGGCACGTTTGCTTTTGCAGTAATGGATCTGACTTGTATTTTTTGAAGGGACCGGTTCAGATCTCGGCTGGGACATCGGCTATCATGACCAAATTTTCTGTGTTTTCTGTGAGTCTTCAAGACATATATTTTTTTAATATTTGTGAGTATGTCCCTACCGCGCTCCCTTCCCATTCCTTTCCAAGGTGCTTTTCACTAGTCATCGCAACAACTGAGGCTGTGTGGATCGACAGTTACTGACAGTGTCGTTAAACGCATAAGAACGAATAGAAGTAGGACAGCAATGGCCATGCAAACACATTTTATGTTTGTATGTCAAATATTTACGTTTCTCAGATAAGCATATATAAACTTAATCTTTCAACTTCATGACGTCATACGCTGTTTCAGTCACTATTTTATGAGGCTGGATTACCAACGTGTAAAGCACTTTTGGTCTGAAAACCTCGATGAAGGTGACCTTGGCTCAGACGGTTGCGAAGAGGTGAAATGAACTGAGCTGGTTCAAACGGAGGGAAGGCGGGCTTTTCTTGTGCCTGTGAAGCACCTGGTTCCGTAAATCAGGCCACTCGATGTATCATTAATTTCTCAACAAGGACTCTGTGCTTTAAAATGAGCGAACTATATGGAGCATAGTTTACAGATTGTCAAAAGTTTCCCCGCATTTTATAGAATTCTGAGGTTCATTACCTGTTCATAAAAGCCTACATCCTTTCCCTGTCCATAGCCCCCCTTCCCCCCCCCCAATTCTACTTCTTTCATCTTCATTTTAAGTCACTCTTGTATCTGCGCTTTGATCTTCAAAATGGTAGTTGAATAATAAGAGACCAACTTGATGTCACTAGTTATTAAGTTTTATTTCACTTCTTCTATGCTCAACATGTTTCGGACATAAATACATCCATCATCAGGAGCCTGCGACGTTTCTATTGTGTCACCATATTGGTCGTGTGTTCTTGTTTCGATGTGTGTTGGAGTTTCGGTGTGGCTGGGTTGGGGTGGTATCCGTGTAGCAGGCTGAAGCACAACATAATAACTAGTGACATCAAGTTGGTCTCTTATTCTTCAATTATCACAATGATGCACGGTCCAATATACATAAGATCTTCAAAATGGTCTCTTTCCTTCCGGTTTCCAAGCCAAAATTCTGTATGCGGTTCATTGTACCTTCTACACGCCATATTTCCCGCCTCTCTCATCCTCCTTGATGTTGTGGCTTATCGTATTTTATGGGGAGTACAAGCAATAAATCTCCTTATGCCGTTTCCTCCAACCTCCTATCATACTTCGTCCTCCCAAACACCAAATACCCTCCTCACCACCTCATTCTTCAGTACCTGCACTCCGTGTAATTAACCCTTTACAGTCGAAGCGCAGATTGCTTTATTTAAAGACCCAGTCCGTACCACGCTGTAAACACTTTTCATCTAGGTTACAAAAACCAATCAGTTTATGATGTAAGTGGCACAAGTCGCTGTTCTGAGATAAATACAAAACACATAAACACAGTGTGGGCAGAGCGTACAATTCATGAATGTTAAAAATGTTGGTGCGTCACGTGACCAGTAGGCTTCAAAAGGTTAATGTGCCAAATATCTTTGCCATATCTTAATTTAATAAAAATTCTCATTATTGCCTTCCTATTTTCGTGCTTGTTTACAAGCTGTTACGTATTATGATGTACACTGGTTTGCATGTTTCGTCGCATTTAATAAATAAGCCAGCCTCAAATTATTAAATGAAACAGTTTTTCTCAGTAAATGGTGTAATTAATTTATGGAACCCCTTTCATCCTGATGAGTTCATTTAACCCCCCAGTAAATTGGCAGCCCTGACTGAACGAAACGGTGCGTGATATTTCTGTGTTAGTAGGAATTCGTAGTGCCAAATGCCGTCAAATGAGTTTTCAGAGGCTGCCACTGCTTTCATTTCTGAGCAGAACAAATACATCAGACCCCTGTATGCGGCTCTCCATTTCTTGCCACAAATAAATAATTCCAGTCAGCCACTAAGGCTCTGCTGCGCCATTCCGACTGCGAGAACCGCACCAAGGCGCCAGAGGGATCGAACTTCTAACGTATTTTCGATACAGATAATTGTTTTAGCCCTTCGAAGGAGCTTCAGCACGGGTATATTTGAGGTGCTCATGATTTTGTGTCGTTTCTCGATGGTTAGTAGGGCCATGAAAGCGGAGTAATCGTTATATCCTTCAGAAACCCGTACCTGTAATAAGTTATTTCTGAACTTGCTAAATTTCCTAGTTAGTGCTTCCTGGAATGATCTTGAATTATTACTGTGCCAGCAAAGTGCAGCATTAACGCGGCTTTTTCTAGACCGCAGGCATTAACGCATGCTGGTATCGGATTACTTGAGTTCCATTAGAATTTATTTTATTGTTTTCCCATCGCTGATTCAGGATATTTATTGGTTTATATCTGAGACGGTTTGATTGAAGGGTAGGCTAGTCAACAGTCTCTATGTGAAGTGGGTAAGGTAGGAAGCATTGCTACACAATTCACATGTGAAATGTTCATGGCAACCTGACAAAGATGCAAATTACTGGCTATTACCTGTAACAAGAGAATGACATTTCTCTTCAAAAATAAGAAGAACTTTCTACAAGAAAAGCAGAAATATTTGTTTCTTTGCTATCTACATTCTTCCCTGTTCATCTTGCGTCAACATTCTGCGCCTTTTATTTTGCTTTTGAAATTTATCGCCATTTTTAGGCCAAAGGTTTCATGAGCGAAAGACTGTGTGATAAAAACTGCTGTTGGCGGAAGGGCGGCTTGCAAGCAGCGTCTAAAAACGTGTAACAAGTAACTAGCTGGAAATTCTCATAGCAAATGCAGGTGGATAAGTCCTACAATTGACGTTGTTTACTGCAGACAAAGCTCAGATTAGCAGTGATTGTAGCAGGGCCTTCAGCAAGCTTCTGAATTAATTCGTGGCTACGATCAATCCAAATCCCTCCTCAAAGTCTGCAATTCATGCGCCCGTCACTGTATGAAAAGTCTAAATTGGACTGCATGTCGGAATTGATTTGCATGGATCGTGACAACCTAACAGAGAGGCGTGCTGAGTGCCCTAGGTTATGTTTTTATGTTCAGAATATTTAGTGGTAAAGTGCCTGCTTTTCTTCAGTTCACCTGGGATGATACCTTAAAAAAAAAGCCCACTGAATCTATGATTCCGTTCTGGGCGAGGCATATCAGGACAACTTACTAAATCACTCTTCACAAAACTTTCATTTCTTCATCACGAAATATTTCCCTTCAGAGCAAACTGTATCAGAACAAATGTCGTTTCCGACATTTTCAGTGCCTGTTGTTTTATTCCAGTGGGCCGGGGTAGAGCAGTCTTTATAGCGACTCGCTAGGGCTGTACTGTCCGGGGATCGAATACCGGTGAGGGGCGAGATTTTCCGCACCCGTCCAGACCGGCCCTGGGGCGTAACCAGCCCCCTCTACACAATGAGTACCAGGTCTTTTTGCCGGGTGTAAAGCGGCTGGGGCATGGCGTTGACCACTCACCCAATCTAGCTCCAAGGTTAAAGAAAGAGTAGAGCTATACCTCTACCCCCCCCCCCCCCCCCGCCCCCCGGCCCTTTTTTTGGGGGGGGCTTTTTCCCTCTTTTTTTCTCTTTTGTTTTTTTTTTCTTTTTT
>Ga0123354_10014203_pt1 | contig 12397 bp, 10 predicted proteins | sample TergutLab28metaG_2_FD_97872 | JGI IMG/M metagenome (GOLD analysis project Ga0123354, IMG submission 97872) | Labiotermes labralis P4 segment gut microbial communities from Petit-Saut dam, French Guiana - Lab288 P4 | ecosystem: Host-associated > Arthropoda: Insects > Digestive system > Gut ... | reverse complement strand
ATGATTTCGCTTGTTCTCGATTTTCTTGACAGAAATACTATATACAGTATAGCTGATCAATCTTTACATAATATACCGTATGCGATGATCTAAAAAATGCCTACAAGCGAAATTATTCATTGAGCAAAACCCTTGACAAAAACTATTCAGATGCCGTAAAATCAATTTGAAAGTAACTTTACCGGTAAAGTTGTTTGCCCCAGCATTATTGATGAAAGCATTAAACGCTTTATTGTGTCGGCATTGTCACTAAAGGGGTAAAAGCTATGAAGCAACGTATCCGCATGGAGGATATCGCAAAAGAAATAGGCGTGTCGAAGATGTGCGTGTCATTGGCACTTCGCGGGGATCCATCCATAAGCCACGAGATGCGGCGGCGCGTGCATGAGGTGGCCGATAGTATGGGGTATATCCCAAATCGTATCGCGAAAGGCCTTGCAAGTGGTAGGACACATACGATCGCAGCCATCGTCGGAGGAGATTTACATGATGGTTACCATAATCAAGTGCTGCGCGCTGCAACAGAATATGCGCTCACCCGTGGGTATACGCTCACCATCGGTTTATCAGGCAACACGTTACACAACGAGGAAGAAATGTATCTGAAGTTCCAACAATTAATGGTGGAAGGCTTCCTCGCGTTTCATAGCCTTAAGAGCGAGTTGTATGTGAAGCTGCTAAACCAGGGAGTACCCTATGTACTGTACACGAAGTATTTCTCGGATCTTCCGTCTGATTATGTTGTATGTGACGACGAACATGGCGGCTTTATGATGACACATCATCTATACGAGCTAGGACACCGCCGTATCGGGTTTGTATATGATGCAGTCATACAGGAATCGAGTGAGATTGTTAATCGCATCCGTGGATATCGCGCGGCGTTAGAAGCGTGTAACTTGCCTTTTGATCCGGCGCTATTGCTGCCCAACCGTTTTGAGTCGTTGAAAGCAGTGTTTTCAAACGAACACAGGCCTACCGCGTTATTTGTTTGCAACGATGTCATTGCAGCGGCGACTTACATCGATATAAAACGCCTAGGATTTCGTATTCCCGAGGATGTATCGGTGGGCGGTTACGAAGGCGTCTATTTAGGTGCATTATTAGACCCGCCGTTGACCACCATCTCTACGCCGCTGGCTGATATGGGTGTGCTGGCGTGTAAACGTTTGATCGACAAGATCGAGGATGATTCTTTGCAAAAAGTAGTCGTACGTATCAGTTTGGAGCCTGCGCTGACCATTCGAAAATCCACGAAAAGGAGGGAAGAAACGGTGCAATGACTTAGTCAGGCAGACTTCGATTTGATCATATGCAGTATCAAAAATACGTTATAAGAGGAGGAACATCAATGCACATGCGGAATAGAATCTGGACTGTTTTATTAGTGGCTGTTTTTTGCCTTTCGTTCATGGGGGGTAGCATCTGTAGCTTAGCGGAAGGCGCGCCAAGTGTTATGACGACCGTCGCCAGTGGTCAGGAAATTATCGCTTGGGGTTGGGATCAACCTGAGTTTAATCAGAAAGTAGAAGATTACATTCTAGAAGCGGCAGGCGTGACCGTCAATGGACAAACCATGACCAACCAGGACGAGAGAGCAAAGATCATTGCTGCTTCCGCTGCGGGCATAGGGTTGCCTGATTGCTTCAAACTTACCAGCACCGATACACCGATGCTCGTGGAAATTGGTGCGGTGCGCGATATTACCGATATGGTGGAACCGTATCTTGATTTACTGCCCAAAGTAGCCTGGGACATGGTCACTGTGGACGGGCGGATTTACGGCATTCCAGCCAACAGTCCGGCTGCCGGTATGTTCTATCGCTATGATGTATTGGAGAAATACGGCATCGACCCGGATGAACTGACGACCTGGGATAAATGGATAGAAGCCGGTCAGAAAGTTGCTGCGCAGAGTGGTGGCGAGGCTATGTGGATTAATCTGTCGGCTAACAAAATGAACGGCTATGTGAGCGGAACCATTATTCAACAGTATCGCGCGGGGCTTCTCGCCCAAGATGGCAGCATCGCCATCGACTCGCCTGAGTTCAGGCAGGCGCTTGCGATGATCGATAAGATTGCTAAAGCAGGTATTGCCGAAGAAATGGATGATTGGTCCGCACCCTGGTACCAAAGCATGAGAGATGGCACGATCGCCTGTTACCCCAGCGGCACCTGGTTCGTGCAGACGTTCATCGCGCAAGCACCAGACACACAGGGCAAATGGTATTTCGCACCGTTCCCCGCCGTGGAAGAAGGCGGTGACCGGTATCCAAACTACGGTTCTGCCACTTGCTACATCACTTCTACGACTGACAAGCCGGAAGCTGCGTTCGAATGGTGCAAAGCCTGGACAATCGACCCGATTGGTTCGTTACGCATTGGTTTGGAGCAACTAGGCATATCGGTTATCAGCAAAGCCGCGTTGGAAGACGCATATGTCAACCAACCGAACCCCTACTTCGCCAAAGACCAGGCTTATTGGAAGGTCGCAACTGAAGCGTTTACTGACTCCACATGGGTTCCGGTAAGTCTGCCTCAGTCCGGTGAGGCTAATTCCATCTGGACTGTGTATTATGAGCAGTGGCTTGCCGGCGTGCTTTCGGCTGACGAAGCGATAGAGCAAGCGGCGGCGGAAATGGCTATGAAGCTCGACTAAGCATCTTCTTGAGAAAACGCATGTTTTCCGCCTCGGCTTCCTTTCTGTATAGCCGAGGCGGAATTAATAAGGAGGATGTAGATATGCACGCTACCACGCGGCGTTCCATCTTTACCAATAATAAAAAAGCGTATCTGTTCATCGCGCCGTTTTTTATCATATATATCAGCTTCCACCTTTTCCCGCAGCTGTTCTCGCTTTATCTCAGTTTCACGAACTACAAGATTAGAGGCGGAACGGTATGGGTTGGGTTAAGAAACTATTCTAGGGTGTTTGCCGATAACCGATTCTGGCAGAGCATAGGCAACACAGCGCTCTTCTGGCTTATGACGCTGCCGGTGCAGATGGTAGTTGCCGTGGTGATTGCTACCGCGATGTCGAACCTCCCAAGTCGAATGCGTGGCTTGCTCTCCGGATGTTATTATTTACCGGTTGTCACCAACCTAGTCGCGACCATCTTCGTGTTTCAGCTGATGTATGATACCAATTATGGCGTGATTAACTATCTGCTGTCCAAGCTGAACATGGCACCTATACCTTGGGTGACGAACCCTTCTTGGGCGAGGGTAGCGACGGTTTTACTCATTACCTGGAAAGGATTGGGCTATTATATTGTCTTCACGCTTGCTGGCTTGATGAGCGTAGACCGCTCGCTGTACGAGTATGCGAATATCGAAGGAGCGACCTCTTTTCAGAAAATTATCCATATAACGCTGCCTTCCATAGCACCCATTTTGCTCTATCAAGCGTTCACGGGCACGATTGCAGGATGGAATATTTTTATGGAACCTTTCCTACTCTTTGGGAAAACTGGCGGTCCCCTCAACGCGTGCATGACGGCGTCGATTTATATCTACTCGGAGGGATTCAATAACCTTAAATTCAGCTCCGCCGCGTCGATGTCGCTGTTGCTTGCGTTGATCACTTCGGTATTCGCTACATTGCAATTCCGCTTGTTCCGCCAGGACAAGGAAAAGAGGTGAGCGGCTTGCATATCGGATCAAAGAGGATTAACAGGGTTTTTCTGTATATGGCTTTACTTCTGTTTGCTTTAGTTGCCATTTTTCCGTTTTACTGGAATCTTCTCTCCGCATTCCGCCCTGTGGAGAGAATATTTACTTATCCCCCAAAGCTATACCCCTCGGATTTTTCGCTGTATAACTTTCAACGCCTCTCCGCATACTTTCCGCAATTTCCCCGCAACATCCTCAACAGCGTAATGCTGGCAGTATGCATCCCCTTCCTTTCGATATTGTGCAACTCATTGGCGGGTTTCGCGTTCGCAAAGATGCATTTTCGAGGTAAAAACTTTCTGTTCGGGGTCGTCATTGCCACCATTCTTATCCCCTCCGCTTCCGGGTACATTCCACTCTTTATCGAGATGTCAAAGCTGAGGCTTGTGGATAGTCATCTGGCAATCATACTGCCTGCTATGGCTGGTGCATTCGGGGTGTTCCTGTTCCGTCAGAGCATGCTAGGCGTACCGGAGGAATTGCTTGAAGCTGCCAGGATTGATGGTGCAGGCGATCTAGGTATGTATGTAAGAATCGCATTGCCACTGATCCGCCCCATGCTGATCACGGTGTACATTTCAACGTGCATCGGGGTGTGGAATGAATACTTTTGGCCATTTATCATCCTGAAAAGCGAGTCGAAACTGACGTTCCCGGTCGTGTTGGCAGGGATACAGGGGCTGTTGTTTGAAGCCCCCTGGGGTGTAATCATGGTTGGTGCGCTGATCTTGGCGGTGCCGACATTGATTATTTATCTTTCGCTTTCAAAATATATCGTGCCTGATATCTTTGGCGGGAGCGTCAAAGGATAATCACTAATATTATTATAAAGGTTGTGCGGCATATGCAACAATACAACACCTTGGGCTTTGGCAATCTCTCGCGTCTTTCCGGGGCACAAACTCGATCCATCAGTGCCGAAAACAGAAGCGGAGAAAAGGGAAAAGGCGGCATGTCGATAGATGGCATCAGCGCTTCCTGCGCCCGTGAGTTAGGACAAGGTTGGAAGATATCACCGGCCATCTGCCTGGCGGCGGGAAGCACGGAGACGTTGGCTGAAATTGTGGGCCCTGGCGTCATACAACATATGTGGATGACCTGTGCTCCGCAGCACTGGCGCTCGTTAATCCTACGAATCTATTGGGATAATGAGAACGAGCCGTCTGTAGAAGTGCCGTTGGGCGACTTCTTTTGCAACGGCTGGTGTGAGCGGTCAATCGTCAATTCGTTGCCTATAGCGGTCATGTATGCTGGTGGAATGAACAGCTATTGGGAAATGCCATTCCGAAAGGCTGCACGCTTGACAATCGAGCATCGCGGCCCGCAAGACCTGCCGCAGTTCTTTTATCAGATTACCTACACGCTTTGCGACGTGCCACAGGATAACGCATACTTTCATGCTTGCTGGCACCGCAGCAATCCGCTGCCTTATGGCCAGGTGCATACCATCCTGCCTAAGGTGATAGGACAAGGCCATTTTGTTGGTACTTACCTAGCTTGGCAGGCAAACAACAATGGCTGGTGGGGTGAGGGGGAGGTCAAGTTCTACATGGACGGTGACGAGGAGTTCCCCACCATCTGCGGTACGGGCACTGAGGATTACTTCGGCGGCGCATGGGCGTTCGAAGGCGAAGGCTCACAGTATGGCGTTTATACATCGCATTTTTTGGGCTTTCATCAGGTGTTAAAACCGGACGGATTTTTTCGCGGAAATCTCCGGTTTGGAATGTATCGTTGGCATATGATGGATCCAATCCGGTTCGCGAGTGATCTGCGCGTCACTGTACAGGCGTTGGGTTGGCGCAGCGAAAGCCGATACCTGCCGCTCAAGGATGATATTGCTTCGACCGCCGTATGGTATCAGACTGAACCGCATGTATCATTTGCGCCTATTGGTGACCGGAATCATTTGGAAGTGATATAGGAGGATGTGACATGGAGCCAAAATATAACGTTTTTGAGGCGGAAAAGCTGCGCGAGATGAAGCAGAAACACCCCGATTGGATCTGGAACCGAGCGGATACGCATGTCATCCTTGGTGCGCCCGGTTCTATGGAAGCCTATAAGGTGCCGGTGGAACCCGGCAACTCGTTTTCACCGGGTCCGGGTACCTATGGTGTATCTACTTGGGTATTCGTAAACGGCGGATTGCATACACCTGAGCAAATGCCGCTCGATAGTATTGTGTGGCGCTTTGAAGAAGGCTTTTACCCTGTACTGCATTCCGATTGGAAGGCGGGGCCGCTGCGCGTGCATAGCGAGTTATTTTGCCCGGATGGAGATGACCAGCTTGGAGACTATCAGGCATGCTACCAAGTGACACTGGTTAATGAAAGCGACATGCCCGTGGAAGCGAAGCTGTACCTTGTGCTGCGGTCATTTGGCGCGGCGGGCGGACCGGTACGTAGTCTGGAGCGCAAGGACGCATCCGTGTTGGTAAATAGTTTTGGCGCGCTTTATGCTGAGAATGCGAGTTTCCAGTTTGGTGCCATTAGCTATGAGCAGACAGGCAAAGACATTTCAGAAGTCTTGATCGCCGGTAATCTGCCAAGCAGCGGAAGCGTGCAGGATTCATCCACATGGGCCAGCGGTGCGCTGGCGTATGACGTGCATTTGCCTGCGGGTGTGCAAGCGCAGTATGCGTTTGTTTGCCAAATGCAAGTTTCCCGCTACAGCGTGCAATATCTTCACGGCCCGGCTCTTCCACTTGACTTCTCTGCGCGAAAGACGGCTTTCCTTGAACGTTGGCGGGAGCGCCTGGGTATCCGGCTTTCACTGCCGGACGTACGGTTTACCGAGGCGTTTCAATGCCAGCTCACGCATTTGACGATGTTCACGGTCGATAAAGCGGTGCGTATCACGCCAATCTCCTACCCAATCTGGTGGCTGCGTGACGGTGCATATGTGGTTAACGCGCTGAACAAGGGAGGGCAACACGCGTTCTGCGCGGATGCGCTTCGTAACGTTGCCGCCCAGGATATATTCGGTGGCTTTGGCGCGGAGGGAGACGGGCCAAGCGCCAGCATCTGGATATTATCGGAGCATTACCTTATCACACGTGATCTGGATTTCCTACGGGATGTTTTCCCGCATATTGTCCGCAAAGCGCAACTGCTGATGAGCATGCGCCGGACTGATAAACCTATTCGGAAATTTACCGAGTTTGTCATCCCTAAATGCATGCTCGCTCCCGATACTGATTTGGTCTGTCTTCCCGCCAAAGATGGTTTAATCAACGGCCGTATGGATCATCATTTCCCGGTCTATTGGGTTAATGGGTTTGCGCATATGGCGATGCAGCGCACAGCGTTTTGTGCCAGAACGCTTGGCATAGATGACGCTCCCTATTTAAAAGAGGCCGCTGAGATTAAAGAGGCCATGCTGCGAATTGCTCCGGAACGGTTTGGTGAGAATGAACGTGATGTCAACTCTGCCTACTGGCCTACGGGTTGGGCAGATGCCGCCGACACGTTAATTCGCGAGAAGTATGACGCCTATTGGCACAATGTGAAGATGAAAGACAGCGTGTTCCACCCGGTGACGGACTGGACCTACTTCGAGGCCGGACACGCCCATAATTACATGTTGAAGGGAGATCGTGAACGCGCATGGCAGTCCATCGAGTGGTTCTTTGCCAACCAGACTGCGCCTGGTCTCTACACGTATCCGGAAGGTGTAGATGGCAACACAGCGCTCCTGTGGCCGCGAACGCGTGGTTGGGATGACATTCGAAGCGTCACGCCGCACGGATGGACAGCGGCGGAGTTGTTTTTACTACTGCGCGATTGTCTTGTACACGAAGAAGGCGACACGCTGGTGATAGGACAAGGCGTCCCGGTACATTGGCAGCATCATGCGTTCTCCGTAGAAAATCTACCCACATACTTCGGGGTGGTATCATTCACGTACGCACCGAAGAGCGGCGAGCTAAATGTGCGACTTGCGAGAAAGGAAGCGTGTACCGTAAGATCTGCATTGCCGTTTTCGGCACAGATCGTATTGGAGTAGCGTATATCCGGTGCTGCTATAATGCTGCCAAATGTGTTTTCCGGAACTCGCTGGGAGAGGCTTGTCATGGCACCATACTATCGGTAGAACCATCACCTAATCAAGGCACTTCTATGTTTATTGTGTATATAATATCTATTTGGATTCTGTACCGTTTCTCAGATAGAGGCACTGCCGAAAAAACACTGTACACAAACCGTTAGATCGCAACTACTAATGAACTGGCAAGTGCGTGTGTGTTGAATAAAGTGCGTAAGAACTGATGGATAATGGATTAATAGGGATAAAAAAGAAGGGCTTTAGATGAGTATTAAACTGATAAAAATGGTAAGCGGAAAGCGATTAATGCCGCAGGATCATACCAGTCGAAAACTGAAGCGCAACTATTGGACTTTGATCGAGTCACCAATATAGTAAAGATTAAAATGCTATTAGTACATTTATGGTTAAAGAGAGGATTGCATGAAAAAATGTTGGGGGCATACACATTTGTTTGTTGGCATAGCTGCTGCCGCAGTTATAGCTCAGCCTAAAAACGTCGGTGCATGTGCAGTTGTAGTTCTTGGTGGTTCTCTCGGTGCGATTATTTGTGATATAGAAGTCAAGTCAAACAAATATTTCAAGGATGTATATTATTCAAGAATTACATTTGGGGCAATGGCTATACTAGCACTCCTCTTTGATTTCTTAATGGGCGGTGTAGTTTGTTCATATATACTTACAAACAATTGGTTGTATACATTGATAGGTGCAGTTACATTTGTTACGGTATGTTTGTTTGGATATTTTTCTATACATAGGACTTTCACACACTCAATACTATATGTTTTCTTGCTCGGAGCTGCTGTTGGATTATTATGTAAACCATTAGCTCTTTCATTTTTAGTAGGAGCAGTAATGCATCTAGTCTTGGATATCGTAAACAAAAAGCCTATTCTATTATTATACCCGGTAAGTAAGGGAGTTTGCCTAAAGTGGTTCACGGCAGATGGGGTTGCGGATAAGGTTTTTTTGGCACTCGGAATAGTTGGGTCGATAATAGCTTTATACTACTCAACTTGAATCGTGATTTAATTTGGATACCAATGCTAGTATCTCCATAGAATAAAAGAAATTTAATCAAGACTATATGAAACAAGGACTGGCGACGTCGAACGAGTGTGAAGTGAATATAGGAGGCTTGGAAAACTAGGTGAAAGACATCTCCCCCCGCACCATTTCCGGGCGGATACCACGCAGGTTAGTTTTTAATAACACTTCCGTATAGGTGTGGTAAATATCCCGAAGGCCATCGGTTTGGCCTGTGCAAAGCTTCATCAGCAATTTTATGGCCTGATAACCTTGGGTAAAAGGTTCTTGTGAAAGTGTCGCAAACATTGTGTCATTTTCTAAATACGCGCATACACGTTCACATACGTCAAAGCCTACCAGCAACACCTTCTCACCATTATCCGTCTGCATCTGTTCCAAAGCGCTGGCCGCGCCCACGCTGCCCCACATGCTGTTGGTAAAAATGGCATTGGGCGACAGGTTTTTAAGGATTTGTACCGCGACTTCCTCTGCCGCCTCGGGTTCATCCATGTATTCAAAAACGCCCAGCACTTCTACCTTGTTCAACTCACGAATCTTTGCGATAAACGCCTCTGTACGGGAGCGCAGGCCCGTAGCCAGCAGATGGCTGGTCATGACCGCGATTTGCTGGCCCGGCTGCAGGACGCGGTTGTATAACAGCGCGGCTGTCTCCCCGGCGAGAACAGGGTTTTCGCCTACGAAACATTCGCGGCAGCTCTCCGGGGCGTCGTTGTTGAAAGTAACCACATGGGCTCCCAGATCATGGGCTCTTTGCAAAAGGGCGTTTAGCAGCAAAGCGTTTGCCGGCGCAATGGCAATGCCGTCAAAATCAAAATCCGCGCGGTTCAGCAACTCGCGTAACTGATCGGATTGTTCTCCAACGCGGTAATGCTCGCTGAGAATCAGTTCAACCTGACATCCCGCGTAGCGGTAACGCCGCTTCGCGTACTCTATGCCGCGTAAGGCTTCTGCGAAAAACTCATTGTCCGGACACAGCACGGCAAACTTGGCAGGGTTCGGCGCGACTCCCATCCGTCCCGACCAGTAGCCCATGGCCTGGGCTATTTGAATAACCTTTTCCCCGGTTTCTTTGTTAACTGTGGGTGATCGCTGAAGGGCGCGGTGAACCGTCGAAATCGACAGGCCTGTTTCATTTGCTATATCTATCAATGTTACTTTTTTCGCCATGCCATCAACTCATTTTTCTCATTTTCACGTCATTATATCATGATTGTCAAAATCGAAACTTGTCATGCAGCGTATCAACCACATAGGGAATCTGCCCCGGATTCCCGTATGCAGGTTTCCGCTATGTTAATTTCAACCTGCGGGCGTGCGGTTGTAGAATACATGGATATTCCATTGTTCCGGGCCGTGCAGGGGTTTTCCGATTAGGTCCAAACGCCCGTCGCCGGTCAAGTCCAGTAAAATTCCCTCGTGTATACCGGTCCCCTCATCAATGGTGTACCGCGTATCAAAACCGCCTTGGCCGTCATTTTCATAAACATAGATTCGGGGCAAGCGAACGGCATAGGCCTCGCTGTTTCCGGCCTTCGCCCCAATTTCGCCGACCAAAATATCCGGCCGTCCATTGCCGCAAAGGTTCCCCAGCCTCAGTGTATGGGCATCCAATAGGCCGGTATCTAAAAGCCGCATGGCCCATAGTGTTTTCGCGTCGCCTGCGGATGTAAAGCAGGCCAGCTTGCCGCCTTCCTTTTTACCGTAAATCCAAGCGTCCCCTTCGGATACAAGAATTTCATTCCGTCCGTCGCCGTTGATGTCCGCTATGACGATCTTGTTGGTAATGAAGTTCTCGTCCGTAAAAAGATACTTTTCCCAATGATCTTTTACCCACTTAAACCAATGTACACCGCACACGATCTCCAACTGCCCGTCGTTATCCACATCGCCGATGGCAATTCCTTCGTCCGGCTGGTAACCATCCGGCCTGTGCGGGTTAGGCAAGCGTAGTCCGCTGTCAATTAACTCCAGCCCGGGCCAGGGCGAAACCCGCGGGTCCTTCGGCAGCGGAACGCAGTACAGATCCGTACCATTTGCTTGGTTGTCAAAAACCAGGTAAGGTACGCCGTCATTCTTGATATGACCGATGTCGGTGTCATGGAATTGCGTGTTCGCGGTCTCGGCAATCATGCGTTGTTTCCACGGCCCCGGTTCCCCGGTATTTTCCCACCAGTTCATCGAATAGCCCATACCGTCACTGCCGTTGATAACATCTGCCCTGCCGTTACCGGTCAGATCAATCAGGCAGCCGCCGCACTCCTGGTTTTTCACATGGGCAATGAAATGCTCCTTCCAGCGTTCGTTGCCCAGGTTTTCCAGCCAGATCATCCGTCCGTTCCGGCCGCAGGTGACAAAATCCATGCGCCCATCCCCATTGATATCGCCTGTTGTGCCCAGTGTGTTCATCGGGCCGCCAAGCAAGCTGCTGTCCAGTGTTCCGATGACTCGTTTCTCAAAAATCGGTTTCATACGCTCTCCTTTAAAAATGTATTAAGACGATTGTATTGCTCAAAAAACGCCGCGCGGTCCGGCAAAGCTTCCAACGCGCCCTTCCGCTGGGCTGTACATGCGGCCAAGGCCGTGCCGTATGCGGCGCAACACTTCAGTTTTTCGGCATCCGCGTTCCCCGTCCAAAGACCTAAGGTCATGACACCGTACAAAAACCCCGCGGCATAAGCGTCTCCGCAGCCGATGGTATCGGCCACCGGTACCGTAAGGGAAGGCGTGAAGATGCGCAGATCGCCTTGGGCAGCCAGGCTTCCTCTTTCCCCCAAGGTTAGCAGGACAATTTGCGGGCCTTGTGACAGCAGCATATCAATCACCCGTTCATCCTTGTAACCGGGGTACAGTAACGCCGCTTCTTCCTGATTAAGCTTCACTACATCACAGTGCGGGAGCATGTCGCGGGTGCGGCGTACCGCGGTTTCCTGACCCGGCCATATGGCTGAGCGGTAGTTCACATCAAAACTAATGATACATCCGGCCTCCCGGGCCGCGGCAACAGCCTTGTAGGTACTGTCACGCATGGGTGCGTCGGTTAAGCACAGCGCGTCAAAGTGCAGTACCGAAACCTCTGCCAGCTTGTCAAGTTCAATTTGTGATACTTCAAACGCGGTGTCCGCGCCGGGATTTCGGTAAAACAGATATTCCGTCTCGTCCTTTGTGGGTTTCGCGTGGAAGTTGAGCGTCGTACGCCGGATAGCATCTTTACGTATGGATGCGGTGTCCACCCCAAAGTCCTGCAGCCGTTTGATGATTTCAAGTCCAAAGGCATCATCTCCCACCTGGCCCCAGTATGCGGTTTCAACGCCCATGCGTTGCAGCGCGACCGCCACATTGGCGGGTGCGCCGCCCGCCATGGGAAGCCATTTTGTCACATGCGCCAGTGGAACCCCGTATTGCTCCGGGAACATGTCCATGATCAGAACGCCCATGCATATGGCTTTCATGTCGTCTCCTCCCGCCTCAGTTCAATCTTGATTGCCGGAAACGGGCGCAGCATTTCAATCCCGTGATGCTCGGTGGCAGAGCATAAGATCAGTTCATTCCGGCCTTCTTTTAGCCAGGATGGTGAAAGCAGCTGCGCTCGGATTACCGGCACATGGGGCCCATGATCCGTGGCGAT
>Ga0123354_10014202_pt1 | contig 12397 bp, 10 predicted proteins | sample TergutLab28metaG_2_FD_97872 | JGI IMG/M metagenome (GOLD analysis project Ga0123354, IMG submission 97872) | Labiotermes labralis P4 segment gut microbial communities from Petit-Saut dam, French Guiana - Lab288 P4 | ecosystem: Host-associated > Arthropoda: Insects > Digestive system > Gut ... | reverse complement strand
TATATATATATATATATATATTATTTAAGAAGTCTAAAATTTACATTAAAACATTTAAAACGCTCCTACATGTTTCGATCACACGATCATCCTCAGGGAGCATATATTGTTCTTTGTTAAAGTTATAATTTAAAACATTCAGTCAATTACTTCGTTAAGTTAACTTTGGTGCTGTGGCAGCATGTCGTGTTTTTGTACGCGAGGCGTACGCTGTTTAAAATGAGCCTGGGTATGGTTGTGCTTCTTATGCTGTGCAGCGTGAGACTCACGCTGCACAGCTGCTCCTGATGATGAGCGTATGCACCCGAAACACGTTGAGCTAAGAATACGTCAATAAAATTACCTAGTTGCATCAAGTTGGCAATTCACTTTATTTCATGAGGAAGATGCTCGGTCAAACAACCCTCTAGAAACAATCGAGACTGGATTTAGGTACTGTGCAAAATTTTCATGGAAGTAGTATAGGAATTCGTGAGAAACTTTCACTCAGGTTATACAAACACGGGTTCAAGGGTAAAACCCGACGGCTCCTCACCCCGAAGTGCTAGCCACTCGGGCACGTCCTTCCTGCGAATCTGTTCTTAAACGCAATCCGTGTCGGATTCTTTACGGCCCTTTTCTTTGGCTCTCCATAGTAGAGAATCCGATTGTTGTAATGTGACAGACACACGCAGCAAGTCCTTGAATATTTACGCAAAATATTTTACACCATCCTCTTAAAAGGGAAATAATAAGCCAACCATTAAGCCTGCCAAAATTCAAATCAATGTCTTTCGGGGAACGAGATTACCATTTTCACCTTACCATTTATTGTAATTGAATCGCACGTCTTGTTCTTTTCCATTCGTCCGACTTTCTATGAACTTTCTTTTTCCCCGTCACCTATATTCTTTCACGGAGAAAACCCATTTATTTCCTTCTTAATCTTGTTTCTTGCTTTTTATTTTTGTTTTCTTTCTTCAGCGGTATGATTGTGGGACATGTAGTTTGCAGCGATTCTCCACACTTTGCTCTCTTGCTTTTGCAAGAGCGCGTCTCTGGACAGCAGAGGCATCCTGCTTGCTCCTTGCAGGTACAACTGCTTCATTTCGTCCGCGCACTGCTGGGACTTGATTTATAGCAGGTCTAAATCCGAACACACATCTTGGGCCATGGCTCAGTACATGGAACAGATACGCAATACATTACAATTCTTGTGTGTGTGTGGAAAGAAGTGTAACTTGTTCTCAGACTTCTGACAGCCGTCCGAGCTGAATTATGAAGCCACGCGTTGTTCTGTTTTCTTGATTGTATTCAATATAATTCGCCTCCTATTCGTCCCTTGTCACCAAAGCGTAGCAAATCTGCAACTTTCGGATTTACGAGATGACCCGCAGTTCTAAAAATTATTTGCAGAACTGTTGAATTAGCAGTCGCTAAGTGTTGGTAGTGGATTTTCATCTCAATTGGAAGTGTCTTAGGGCTAACAGTGATGGCTACATGATGCGAAAAACGCGCACTAATATTTGATTTTTCTATCCGGGAAGTAAAATGCGTTTGGGCTAACCAGTATCGAACTTATGATTGAAATGATCGTACTATTAATTTAAGCGTTGTGATTTCCGTTATGAAAGGTTTGGCGCCTAATTTACGTCTGAATATTTTAAATTTGGATTCCGTGGGTTAAAATTCAATTATTAAAATTCAAGCCAACTGCACTCGGTTGTATTAGTGTTATATACTATTACACTAACCACCAAGTACATGCTTCGGGACTCACTGGCCCATCATCAGGGAGCACTACAAGTTATATTAATAATTGTCCAACGAGATGCAACACAAAGCAGTCTATTTATTATTCTGCAAGTTCGCTCTACATGTTTCGGGTGTCAGCCACACCCATCATCAGGAGTACACGAAACTGTAACTACAGCCTCCGGTACTAGTCATATTTTTTGTGCAGCTGCCTCCTTCCAACGTGGCCAAGTTTGGCCACGTTGGAGGGAGGTAGCTACACAGTACACAGCCTCCGGTACTGGTCATATTTTTTGTGCAGCTACCTCCTTCCAACGTGGCCAAGTTTGGCCACGTTGGAGAGAGGTAGCTACACAGTACCGGAGGGTATAGTTGCAGTTTTGTGTACTCCTGATGATGGGTGTGGTTGACACCCGAAACATGTAGAATGAAATTGTAGAATAATAAATAGACTGTTTTGTGTTGCATCTCGTTGGACAATTATTAATATAGATTAGCGATGCACGGAACCGTAATTATAAAAAGCACTACAAGTTGTTTCAAACGACCTTCTAGTACAGTGTGTATAGCGACTGAGCTACGGGCTGGGCGTTACGGGATCGAATCCCGGTAGGGACGAGATTTTTCGCCCGTCCAGACCGGCCCTGGGGCCCACCCAGCCTCCCGTAAAATAGGTATCGGCTCTTTCCCAGGGGTAAAATGCGGCCGGGGCGTCCTGCTGACCACTCACCCCCTTCTAGTGCCACGGTCATGGAAGAGTAGAGCTATACCTCAATCCACCCTCTGGGCCACACGGGGCCTGTAACGGGAACACTTTACCCTTTTTATATATTTATATAACATTATATCTGCGTTGTTGCCGTGTTCATGTATGAAAATGGAGACAAAGAAGAAATACGTCAGTCCGTCTACTACTTAAGTTCGCAGCACTGTAGACCACTGTACGGTATCTCGGTCGGTAGCATGTGTTGTATTTATTACCTACCTCTACAGGTTATCACCTACCAGATTCAAATATGGAAATGGGTTTGATATTTGTTCCAATTTGCTTAAACTTGACATTGTAAGTGAATTGAAACTTATGTGCAGTTATGAGCAGGATACGATTCAAATTTTATTGCAAGACAAAATTGACGTTCATAGGGCCGTGCACCGTAATATGTTTCTATAGTAAAACCAACTAGATACACCAATGTCTCAAATTTATTTTATTTTGAGTAACATTCTACACGTTTCGGACGGTCTTTCCGTCATCAGGTGTTCAAGACTGTACGTACAGCAACAGGCATATGTCAAACAGATACTGTCGACTACTTGCTAGCAAGCAGTCAGCAGTATCTGTTTGACAAATAGAAATGTATTACAAGACTGGTTGCTTTATAACACGCTGCTAAAAGTGAAATCTGAGTTTCACACAGTCCTAGTTTATGAATATAATAAAGTCAATACATTTAGTAACAGGGTTTCATAAAAAAAGTAAACTAGTTACCAAAGTTATTTTAACCCAGCCAATTTTCAGGATATAAAAGTTATCCTTAAGATTACAAACCATTATGTGGAGATTGAGGTAGTGTAGTGGCTTGTTACGGGATGGTCTACCGGAGTTCAGTAAGCGGATGTGTCGTGAATAATTTTTTTCTTACCTGCTCATCTTTCTCCTCTTCCTCACTCCCAGTCTCGTTAGTATAAAAATTCTAGTGTTTTCTCGCTATTTAATATGGCGCAATGAGAATTCGTTTGGTGCTGAGAAATATAATGAAATGAGATTTAACCTAATGCACATGCTACACCTGCATGATTCTGGTAAAGAAAGGGGAAAGTTATGTGTTATTTTTTATGTATACTTATATAAGGTTTCCCTTGTGTCGGTTAAAATGAGTATCCATCTTATAAATATTTAGATCTGTACTGAAGGGAAGATTGGGCTTACATATTGATTTGGATATTTTCAAAACTTCAATATCCTATGGAAATTTTCAAGTAATTTTTGGTAGACGTCGGCGCTTGTAACCCTGTTTCACAACGAATACACAAACGAAATTAAATATCTGATCCTACTTTTCGACATGTTTGTTGTAACACATCGCTTCACAGTGCTGTCCAAAGCCGCGAATAGGAAGGGAATATTTATGTTTATTAATGATTGTCCAAAATAGGAAATGCAATGATGTCAGATCAGGTGGCATGGATTTTTCCTAAAATTAATTAAAAATAAATGGAAGCTGTATAGTTGTTACCTCGTAACGCTGGGCACAAAGAGATGAATATATAAAATTGTATCGAATTATGTTAAAGAGCTCTTAAGATATAAGAAACAAGTCAAGTAAATTCTTATTTCTTAAGGTAATAGAATTAATGGAAATTTTGCATGGTGATATGAGGGTACTGTGGCAAGTTCTAGTTGTGCTTACGTCTTGTTAATAAAGTGGCCGTCAATCGGCCGGTACGCTGTTGAGTCGCTGTGTTAATGAAGAGGAATTGGATTGATTTTAATTTAAATGTCTCTACAAAATGTATATCTAACATGAGAAAAAAAATTGAAATAGTGCGGAGAATGTGGTTGTCCCCCCCCCCCTTTTGTTTTCCGTGGCACAACAACCCACCTCAGTGCTGAGGCTCCTTGTTCACACACAATTCGACACGAACACTCGATAAGACTACTCTGAACGACTGATCACCCAATCGCTGAGGTCGTTACATACGCAACACACAACAAGCACAACCGACGTATATCCATGCCCTCAGCGGGATTCGAGCCCTCGATACCAGCAGTCATGCGTCATCAGAACTACGCCTTAGACCGCATGGCCACTTAAATTTTTTGGGTCAGTATTACTTACGGATATAAAGGAAAAAATGTGTGGTTATGGAATTCTCTTATTCGAAACGCGGCTAAAAGTGACAGGAACTAATGGTTAAAAATGGGTTTTGCAGGGTTAACACCAACACAAGCTGCTGTAGCGTTATTTCTAATTAAATACTGTAATTTTATCTGAAAAATTTCAGGTCGCTGGAAACAATACCGGCTCTATTAAAAAATGGCTTCGTGCGAGGACAGACCACTCGACAAACCCCATCCCTCCTTTAGCGACCAGTTCCACAATATTAACTGTTTCAAACTCAGCATATACTGTACGTACCACATGCTGTACCATTTAAAAACTCTGCATTTTGTCCGCAGAATGCCTTTGTTTTGTTTTGTATGATTACCACGTTCGGATTATTACAACGACAAGAGATAACTGGCGAGTCTTGTACAGCAGCCCGAGTTTGTTGCCTGTGAGGTATGAACTCAGTTTTTTAATACTCAGTGTATATGAATTTCAGTCTAACGACATCTTAATGTCCCTACTTTTACCGAATACTAACCTGTATAACTTAATAATAATAATAATATTAATAATAATAATAATAATAATAATACAGGGCGTTTCATAATGTACTCCGGGATTACAAAAATTTATTATAGGAAAACCTTAGGACACGTATTTACGAAACCTATACAGATAGAAGGAACAACTCAATTTTTTTCCCCCGTAAGTTGTTTTTCATCGTAGTTCACATTTCTGCCTCTAGGCGATGCGAGTGTATGTAGTGAGAAAATGGCCGCTCCGGGGGAGAAGTCGTTTTGTGTGTTGGATTATCACATGAGTAACTATGTGGTTACTGTGCAACGTGTATTTCGTGCAAAGTACCACTGCCACGTGACCTCGCTGACCTAAAGGTACGGATCATTGCAGCAGTGAAGAATATCGATGCACCCATGTTGACGCGTGTGTGGCAAGAACTTGAATATCGTATCGATGTGTGCCTTGTCAACCGTGGTGCACACATCGAACATCTCTAGTTGTAAAAAAAACTTTTCAGTTTTCCTGTGGCTGTTAACAATTCCATTAAGGTAGGTCCTTTGTTGTAAATGTTTGTAATCACGGAGAACATTTTGAAACACCCAGTAATAATAATCAGTAGATACAAGTCAAGGAGGCAAGGTAACCATATTGTGGAACCACCAAATACAATCTGACAGAACTATCCCCAACAACAAATCAGGTATTATAATCCGTGATAATGAAAAGGGAACATGTAAGACGTTACAATCTCAGGAGACAGAAATGTGATTAAAAAAGAAGCTGAGAAGATTCTAAAATATAAAGACCTCACAGTAGAAATACAGCGCATGTGGAATGTAAAAACAAAGGTGATACCAGTAACAACAGGGGCGACTGGGACTGTTTCAAAATCATGCAGAAAATACGTGAGCAACATACCAGGAAAACATGAATTCAAAGAACTCCAGAAAACAGCCATATTGGGCACTGCACACATACTTCGGAAAGTATTAATGTAAAAGTACAATAGATTCAACAATGAAACTAACGATATAAGCACCATGAATAGTAACAACAGAATAGCTGCAACACTGTATTCCCTAGGGACATAGTTTGTCTGAGGAATATAAGCATAAATACCCTGCATAAAAGAGATGATGATGATGATTATGATGATAATAATAATGCAATGAGTATTTATTAAAGTGCCAGCATAACAGCATAACAGCATAACAGCATAACAGCATAACAGCACAAGTGCCAAATATAAAGCAAACACGTAATCGCAAACACGAAACAAAAACTGTAAAAGCAAACAAAATCTAAACAATAAGCAGACAAAACAAAAAATATGTGGCAGCAGTATGAAAATGGCATTTTAAACAAAGGAATGGGACAAAAACCCCTGACCCCTGGAAAACATCGATTAAAAATGGCACAGACTAGCACAGAATCTGTTGCAATGACGTAATGTTTTTTTTTTCCAAAATATTGACGTCTTTGCACGTAAACGGTTAGCAGCTGCATCACATCTAGCAGACGGCGGGTTATTGCCAGTAGCGGTAGCAGGGAGGAGTTTCTGAAATGACGATTATGATGTCTTAGTGTAGTGAGATCCGAAATTCTGACTGCAATGTTGCATGATATTGAAGCCCTGTGACGCATGACGGCATGTTGATCGGTCACTATTCACGTTCGTCCCTCATTCAAAACGGTGTCACATCCCAGTTGAATTAACTTCGACGTGAGGGATTGTAGATCTGTTGACATGTCGTCATACATCAGAATATCTGATGTGTCATCAAATGGTACTGTATATCTTATTGCCAAGCTATACGGAGTCATACTCTAGGAAACTTGATTCATTATCGTCATTAATATATTGAGGAACAAATTATTTCTCTTATTTGTCGTCAACTGACACTGTATATGTTACTGCCAAACAATACGGAGTCATATTCCAGGAAAACTGATCCGTTATCATTAATATATTGAACAGATTATTTTTCTAATTAATTTTTACTTTAAAAATTGTGATATTATTAATGCTGTTATTAACCGCGTTCACGAAATAGTGAAAAGCGATCAATGGCTTCGTCATGTCTGTCTGCCGTGGCAATGAACAACCGGCCTCCCACTGGGTGGATTTTCGTGAAATTTTATATAAGATTTTTTTTAAATTTGTCTATAAAATTCACGTTTAACCAAAATCTGACAAAAATAGCCGGTACTGTACATGAAGACCGATATACATTTGCTATAATATATTGCCCAGTTGTTCTTAGAACGAGAAATGTTTTAGACAATAGTTGTAGAGAAAACAAAAACGCACACTTATATTCAGTAGTTTTTTTCCCCGAAGATAATGCAATTTGTAGAATAACGTAAAAAAATGTTGTAGAACCGGACAGGTCGCAGGCGACAGTATTTTACGGCACCTTGTTAATGCATGCCGGGTAAACAAGGCAAGAACACAGACACGCGCTCAGAATATGTAATACTTACTGCTTTTCCACGGCAACAATGCTTATGCGAAAGTGCCACATTGTTGCATTTACACACAGATTTCTTGTTTCATTATTCTTATGTCTTTTCTGCGTTTTCATTTGTTGTTTGTTTCTTTTTCTTAAGTTCCTGCGCTGTGTCTGTGATAGGCCTTATGTATATTGTGCCATCACATTAATAATAATAATAATTTGAATTATTATTATTATTATTGTTATGTTGTTGTTGTTATTATTATTATTATTGTTAACTGCTGTAGTTGTGCAGTATTATCACCGTGTCAATTATGTAGCCTTTGTCTTTCTGTCACTGTTCCTTTCTCATTATTCTTTGCATGTCGACGTACTTGATTCTAGTATTGGCCACAATGTTCTTGACTCTGCACTTTGGTAAACACAATATGAATTGATTTACAGTATTGTTTTATTCTTTCAGGTAGCTTTATCAAAATTTCTGAGGGTTTTCTTATTCTCCGTCGTAAGTTGCAAAAATAAAACCTCTGATTCTGAGGTGTGACGAACACGTCACAGATTCTAACGAGCCCCCCCCCCTCCCTCTGCCCATTTGACACACTCCAATCATGGTGATTGGAATCCTTCGGAATACGAAACCATCAAGCCGCCAGTTTCGGTCGGCAATTAACAACACTTTTCAAAAGTTTCGAAACAAAGCAGATACATCCTGTATAGTTTAGACATAATGGAGCTGAGATTTACATGGAATTACGTTACGTCTTAAGTTTTCTAAGTCAAGGCTTTTATTTATTATAACAGAAATTTTAATATTATAAAAAGAGTAGATGCAGAAGAATACCCTGCTATGTAGTCCTACTGCTAGGGCACGTTTTCTTAAGGAATGAGCTGCTTTAGGTATAGTTTGGGGTTTCTTACGTTGTGTGCTACACATCATGAAATCAGTTACGTTATCAGCGTTTAATGTTTCGCCTTCCCACCAAACTGCATTGGAATTTACTTGTGACGTAATTACCGAGTCCGTATTTCGTAGGTGTAGGTCAATTTATATTTGTTCAATTGCCTTTTTTCCCCTAGAACAAGGATATTTAATTCCCTTTTGCTAGTTTAGATTTCAATTGAATTTGAGCGCAAAGTTTTGAGCATAAAATCAGGTTTCACCGCAGGTGCTGTTACATCTTGTACTGTCTGTTACATCTTGTACTGTGTGTTACATCTTGTACTGTCTGTCACGTCTTGTACTGTCTGTTACATCTTGTACTGCCTGTCACGTCTTGCACTGTCTGTTACAACTTGTACTGTGTGTTACATCTTGTACTGTCTGTCACGTCTTGTACTGTCTGTCACGTCTTGTACTGTGTGTTACATATTGTACTGTCTGTTACATCTTGAACTGTCTGTCACGTCTTGTACTGTCTGTTACAAATTGTACTGTGTGTTACATCTTGTACTGTGTGTCACGTCTTGTACTGTGTGTTACATCTTGTACTGTCTGTTACATCTTGTACTGTCTGTCACGTCTTGTACTATGTTACATCTTGTACTGTGTGTTACATCTTGTACTGTGTGTTACGTCTTGTACTGTCTGTCACGTCTTGTACTGTGTGTTACATCTTGTACTGTCTGTTACATCTTGTACTGTCTGTCACGTCTTATACTGTCTGTTACAACTTGTACTGCGTGTTACATCTTGTACTGTGTGTTACTTCTTGTACTGTCTGTCACGTCTTTTACTGTCTGTTACATCTTGTACTGTCTATCACGTCTTGCACTGTCTGTTACAACTTGTACTGTGTGTTGCATCTTGTACTGTCTGTCACGTCTTGCACTGTCTGTTACAACTTGTACTGTGTGTTACATCTTGTACTGTCTGTCACGTCTTGCACTGTCTGTTACAACTTGTACTGTCGGTTACATCTTGTACTGTCTGTCACGTCTTGCACTGTCTGTTACAATTTGTACTGTCGGTTACATCTTGTACTCTCTGTCACGTCTTGCACTGTATGTTACAACTTGTACTGTGTGTTACATCTTGTACTGTCTGTCACGTCTTGTACTGTCTGTTACAACTTGTACTGTCTGTCACGTCTTGTACTGTCTGTTACAACTTGTACTGTCGATTATATCTTGTACTGTCTGTCACGTCTTGTACTGTCTGTTACAACTTGTACTGTCGGTTACATCTTGTACTGTTACTCACAGACGTCTTGACAATGATGGTCTGTTTACGTAACCTTACTAACGTGAATGTCGTTACTTCCAGATCTGCTGTATCAGGACATAACCCAGGTCTCCTGAAACGTGGAAAGGTAAGTACATATTACTGTGTTACTGGTGACACATTTTTCATTTTTGACTTCAGAAACACTAGTGGTGAATCGGGTGTGTCTCGCCTTCCATACTGCAAACTCGGGCGTTGTTTTCTTGGATAGATATCGGTGCACATTAAAATCATTATTAACAACCATCAAGAATACTCAACACTCACAACAACATTACCGTACGGCGTTGGTTTGAGCTGCATTGCCGGCATTATTTGAACCCCTCTTGTGCCGTGTGGGATAACTGTTGGTGTATCGGACAAGACCGACATAAATCCATGTTATGAAATTTTTTATTAACTCATATAAGAAATCTTATGTTTATTGGACCGTGCATCATCTTGATAGTTGAATAAAGAAAGACCAACTTGATGTCACTTGGTTTATTATTTCTTTATTTAATGCTCAACATGGTATCCGTATGCAGTGCTTCAGCCTGCATACGGATACCACACCACACCACCCCAGCCAAACCACAACGTAACACCAACACACATCGAACCAGAGCAATACAACCCATGAAATAACTCAACAAATAAGTCGCGGGCTCCTGAGGATGGATGTATTAACATCCGAAACATGTTGGGCAGTAAATAAAGAAATAATAAAGCAAGTGACATCAAGTTGGTCTTTCTTTATTCAACTATCATGTAAGAAATATTTCATATTTGACAGACACTGGAATCGATGGATGTCACCATTAACCCTTTAAACGCCGATTTAAATCCCATCTGCCATTTGCTGGCATTATTAGGAGCTCATCATATTCTTCACGTTAGCAGGTTAAGGGTTAAAATCTCCCATGATTCTTCCCGTTTTTTTACATGCCTTTTAATTTTCCCCTTCCGTGTATTTGTTAGAAACTTTTTCCCCCATTTGTCCCACTTTCAGTCAATTTATGTCTGCAATCTGTTGTTGCCTTCACTGTTGCGGATCCTTTTTTCCTATCTTTTCTCAACTCTTCATTTCTTGCCAAAATGTAATTTCTGTCACTAATACGATATAAATTTAATTGTTTCAGACCTTCTCTTTTTTCCATGTAACTGTCTAAACTATATACCCGTTTGGACGAATGGCTCTTGCGCAAGAACCTTATGCAATTTGACTTTAATATTCCGTGTAAGTTTTTACAACATTTTCTATTTGCGCTATTTATTCTCTGGAAGTTTGTTAATTTTCTTTCTGCCTGCTTGCTTTTTCAGTACGGTAACTGACATCCCTGTAGTTAAATAAATGATCTTTACTCTGTTATTTGATTCTCTTTCACGCTTTTAATTGCCGTATGTTTTGTCCCTCAGCAACTTTTCCTGTTACTTCCATTGTCTGGAAATCCTGCATTAAAATTTTTATCGTCAAACTGTAGATTGTTCTCCTGTTTCTAGTCTTGTTATAATGTAACATAGTATATTGCCGTTTCCTGGCCCTCTGTGCTGAAACTGCATTGATTATTCGCCATGAATAGAAAGTACCTGCTCGGGACTTTCGTTTCGAAAAACTTTTTAAGCTTCACCGTGATAAGACAAAAGTGGTGACTTCTTACAATGTTTGTAACGTATATAAAGGCAGAAGAGATCATAAAATGGGACGATAACATCTGTAAAGCAATGGAGGAGAGAGCTTTAATGTCCTTATGGTCCACATAATGGAAATAAATTATATGGTATCTGCTCGGTGGTTACGGCTTTCCATGTAAATTTCGGTTATTTATGCAACAAGTATCGATTGTATCTGATGAACAGTGAACAGACTGACCGAGAAAGGTTTCGTAAGAAACAATAAGAGATTAGACGAATGGGGGAAGTCATGGCAAAAATCGAGAAGCATTTTTATTTCGACCTCGTTTTTAAATGTTATAAGTTAATGCCTAAAGACGGTCAACACATGACCGATAGACGTATACAGTATTATTAAATAAAATGGAATTTCTTGTTAAGGAAATTTCAATTTATTATTAGTGAAATTTGGCACAGCAAGATGAATGACGTCAACACTAACCCCCTGAGTTATTCTCAGTCACTGGGCCTGTGCTGCCCGTTTCGATAGCCCGATATGATACCGTCTTCAGGCAAGGAAAGCACCTAATCTGGTAGACCCCTAACACAGAGATATTCTCCGTGACTTGTTCGTTTTCTGAGAATAGGTCTATCTAACGTTTCGACCAGGGTAGGTGCTTTCCTTGCCTGAAGACGGAAGCAGAACTGGCTACCGAAACGTCGTACTTAATTAAGAAGTTATACGATGGGCGAAGTCCTAAAAAGGTCACTGCGTAGGGTCCAAGTTCGTTGTGTGTGTATATGGCGAAGTGCTGTTATCGCTGTTGGCTGTGAGAGTCATATGCTGCATATCAATGGACTGTGTGACACAATGCAGTGTCTTGAAAGTGCCTGTACTTATCTATTGCTGGGCGTTAAATGATTACAAAACTGGTGTTGGTTCCAGGCGCTGTCGACTGTAAAATAACTCTCTGTATGTGTGTGTGTGTGTGTGTGTGTGTATGTGTGTGTGTGTGTATGTGTGTGTGTGTGTGTGTGTGTGT
>Ga0123354_10014201_pt1 | contig 12398 bp, 6 predicted proteins | sample TergutLab28metaG_2_FD_97872 | JGI IMG/M metagenome (GOLD analysis project Ga0123354, IMG submission 97872) | Labiotermes labralis P4 segment gut microbial communities from Petit-Saut dam, French Guiana - Lab288 P4 | ecosystem: Host-associated > Arthropoda: Insects > Digestive system > Gut ... | reverse complement strand
ACCACTCACTTGTTTCAGTGTGATGATACCAGAGGCTGTGTAATGCAATTTTGACCTCCTGATGATGAGCACATGTGCTCGAAACATGTAGAGGCATGAAATAAACTTATTGTGAAACAAAAAAATTGTGCATCAAGTTGGTTAATTATTGAGGTAAATAACTGAAAGAGAAGTTTGCTGAAATGAAAGAATATAATTTTAATTCGCTCGCATAAATTCTGATTATTTTCAAAGCGTTGCTCTCCTCACACGTTCGTGCATATCAAAATTCATGTCCCTCCTGAGCTGATATTTAATACGGGGAAAAAATCCATATTCATTACCAAACGCATGCTCATAAAAGGAAAATTATGTTATCACGTAATTAATGGGGCTCACAGCATGAAATTACGAGATTTTGTATGAAAATAAAGCCTTCTAATTTCTACCTCATGAAGTATTTGATGAGTGAATTTAGTCCTTCGGATATTTAGCGGTGAATGGCCCAACGACCAGTCATGTTACAGCATGATTTGTCCTTTTCAAAACGACTGATTGGCAAGTTGTCCCTGTTTTTCTTCTCGTTTTGTTCCCGAAGAAAGGAGTGTCCGTGAGAATGGAAAAAAACATTTTCTGCATAGCTCTTACTTCTCTCATCTCACTACATATAACCTCTATCTTGTTGGACCTTAACATAAACAAAGTAGATGGAATAAGAAGCTTACCGTGTAATTCTATCCCTTACACTTTCATATTAGGTTTTATTTAATGACACTCTGATTGGAGATGCCCGAACCACATTATAAATCCCTCCGCCAGACACTGACCTTCGGTTCAGGATTCGCCATCGCTGTCACTCGCTAGGATTGCATAGGATCGGTAGTAAATAAATAAAAATGGATGTTACAATTTAGTGGAAAGGTAGTTAATTGTATTGTATTCCACTGTATTTGCACTTCGCCCTTGGAAGTGCTTGATAAGTGTATGATGTTGATTTATATATTTATATCGATTGCAATTATGCAATAGATCGTCCAAATTCTTGCACTCTTAAAAATGCAAATTTGTAAATGTCGAGGCTTGTGATGTTTGTTATTTATTTTCGTAGGTCAGGCACTTGAGAGCTTAGCATAACAATGGCTTAATACTGTGTGTTTTGCTAACGATTCGAATATGCACATGAATAGGGGTTGGAAGAGCGGGGTAAAATAATTGGAGGGAAGTTTCAACGTGACGTCACCCTCTAATTACGCGATTGTTTATGTCTATGCGATCAGCATGAAATAAGAAAGAAAACTTTACCTTGTGGAGCCGCAAGAGAAAGAAACGGGAAGGAAAATACCCCGCAACATGCAAGGCACCCATTATAATACAAAATACACAGGTATATAGGAGGGTGTTCTTCGGTAGCGCAACGGTTGCTTGTACTAATTCTTAAGGTTGCTTTAAAAGAGTTTCGAAAGAGTAGGAGAATGTATGAAGTAGAATGATGATCTTCTAGGTCTTTATACTGTGTAATGGAACGTGTTTATTTAGAAGTTTAGGAAGAACATCGTAACAGACTTATAAGTATAATTTGTTTAACACCCTAAAATCCCTGGACATTTAAATATTTAACCAATTTTAAGATTTGGGAGAAGAACTGAACTAAATAAATAAAAACACAGAGAAAGAGTTCATTAATTTTAAAAATATAGACGTCAGTTTCTGATAATTCAGTTCTTGTGATTTTTCTTATTTGTCCTTGAAAATACAAACGAATAGTTTTGTGAAATGGGGGTTGAGGGACCATCTCTTCAAAATCAGTATTTCATGGCCACATTCCAGTGTTGCCTAACACAGTGCAATTGCTCTGCCCAAACGTCAATGATCAGCGACAGTTTACGTGAATCAATCCGGGCTTTAAATAATTCCTATACTTTTGTTTTGCATATTTTAAAAATTCATATTTCCTCGCCTGCCTGTACTCTTCGATATTCGCTTAGAGAACTTTTATTAAAGTTTCCACGTCCCATGTACTCTCTTAACACGTTTTCTCCAAACAACCACGCTGAAGCAGTAAATCTTTCTACTTGGGTCCAGGAGGTGAATGTTCATAACTCGCCCGGATACCGACAACTCTTTTTGACATACTACGTTATTTATCTTGATGCCCTGAAATTTAATTTCACTAAATTATAGAAAATATGGGCATAATCTAATTTTCCCAAATATTTTTAAAGTCCGTGCAGGCCAATATACACCCTAATTCCAACTGCTGACAGTGTTGTTAAACAAATCACACACACATATATAATCATAGCTTAGAAATTAAGTTTCTACTACTACGTTGAAGATATCGGAGCTCTAAAATTACCCGATTCGACCTTGGCGTTACAACAATTTCTGAATCGTCTGTAGGACATTCATTTCCCTAACTCGCAGCACGCTTGTCATGTGGTTGCTAAATTTCCTGAGTAAATCATGATTATCAGTAAAACTAGTAATTCTTAATCTAGATGTTTTGTTGTGAGTAATTTATGTAGCTAATTAGCTTATAATCAGATTAATACTGAAATTTATTCTCGACAAGTATTACTTGCTTTTATTGTGACGTTGAAATATACAGCGTTCTTTAGTGTCTTGATGTCAGAGATTATGTGATTTTATCTTGTTAATGAATATTCAGTTTCAAGAAGAACCAAATTGCATCACTGCAGGTAGCAAATTCGTGTGCAATAATAGAGGAAACTGCCAAAAATGGGGGGCTATGAGACTGGCACAATATGTAGCTGGCATGAGAGGGGTAAAAATTGTGTACAAAATTTTGGTCAAAAATACGTAGGTAAAATTTACTAAAAAGTTCTTGTGAAGAAAATACTTTATGAAAAATATCTTTAAAATTATGGATGGGGTTTTGGAACTGTATTAAGCTAGTTCAGGATAGAATCCATTTGCAGTCGCTCGTGAAAAAGTAGTGAATATTACAGTTTTTATAACATAAGGATGAAATTTTATTACCTCTCATCCTGCTGTCTTGCTGAGGACGAGCCTGCGACATGATTATAGAGTTAAAAGCCTGACAACCTACCCCTCGTGTAGCAGACAGACAGAGGGAGAGAGACATAGACATGGATGTGTTCTAGAACGAGCTAGAAAACGAAAAGTAATGAAATATATTAAATGAATTAGCAAAAATAAATGAAGAAAAACTGAGAAGAATAAATCGGCTCCCCTAAAATAACACACACACACACACACACACACACACACACACAATCAACATGAATTAAGAAATTTGCTAATAATATTTCTTTCAGTTAAAATTAATTTACAGAAGTTACAATAACACTGCTGAAACAGGTCCAGCAATGCCTAACTCGTGACGGCTGATGATGAAGATGATGATGATGACGATGGTGATGAAGATGATGATGATGATGATGATGACGATAATGACTGTGATGATAACACTGCTTGTTTAGTTGAAAGAGAGATTGAATATATAAAACAACGACACAAGAGCTAGCAGTAAGTAAAGTTACTGTAACCAAAATGTTGCCAACCTTTGCGAAAAGGAAGTGAATTCTAGTGACAATAAAAAACCCTCTCATTACTTGACTACTTCTGGAAAACTAAACTCCGAACAACTTGTACTATATTTTTTTCCCGTGGGGAAACAGCCCCTACTGGCTCAGGGCCTCGTCATTATGGAGGCTTCATGATCACACTTAGACACACTACAATCGCTAAGGCCCCTCTGGACGAGTGATCAGCCAGGCGCAGAAAACTTTACTTGACAAAAGACAACACTCGCAAGACTGAGACTTTTATGTCCCTGGCGGAATTTGAACCCGTAATCCCAGCAAGAGAAAGGTCGCAGACCGACGTTTCAGACCGAGCGACTATAGTGATCGGGTTCGGAAAAATCTAATTACCTTAAATTTTTAGTTCAGTTAAGGAGCCGAGATATCGTAGTCTGTTCCGCGCCTAGCCTAAGAACAGCAGGGTCCGGCGTCCTAATTCCAGTAGGGGTAAGCCTCCTATTCAAAGGTTACCGAGGTTTTGCCCTGAGTATAAAGGGCTCGGGGTGTGAGGTTAACTTGTCACCTCAAACCAATGTTGAGACTGAGAATGTGTAGAACTACTCGTCTGTATGCCTTCATGGTATGGACAGTGTAAACTTTACTGTCTGCATTATAATTTACATTAAAATGTAAGATTTTCGATATGTGGCAGCCATCCAATTTTATATAAGTAACGAAGCTTTAGGTGAAAATTTTTTTGTTTTGTCTGTTAAGTTTTGACGAGATTTATATTCTGAAGACGGAGGCAACCCATTTTGTAGAAGCGTTGCTACCAAACTATATGGTGTTAGGTACAATAAAGGTTTCGACCTGAAATCTTGGACACACATTCTACGAAGGAAAGGTAATTTTATTCTGTCCTGGGACATGTGACTTGGCTGAGACGGTTCATTTGACGGAGATAAGAGATAATCATGAATGATGAATCTTCAGGAGACAGGCGAGGTTCTCAATAAACCGTCACAGCGCGAGATGAAGGAAAATTTCTGGCTAACCAGTCCAAGGCTTTGCAATGTACAAAAGAGCCAACCATATGAATGGCACAAACATCCGTTCATAACGAAGTGAGAGTCTCAAGTTAACAACATCTGTAGCATAGCAGAACGTGTCCTAGGATGAAGCACGCTTGAGTGAAGCACTGAGTTATTTACCTGTCGCTATTGGGGACAGTTAACCCCAGTACAAGGAAAGAGCTAAAGGACTAGGCAGTGAAGCTGTACTAACTAGGTGCAGCCCCCGACAAACTTATGTCCTGCTCCTCGGACCTGCTAAACGAACGGTTATTGTTATTCTGTGTCAGGGGTGTACAGTCAGAACACGGTTATACTGGCACGCTGTCTTCTCTTTTGGTTTGTTTATTATACTGTTCGGCTGTGTGGAAGCAAGTGTAGTGACGTAGATGGAGGCTAAATCGGAGTAAGTATGAGAAATTTAGTATTCTGTTATCATATTTGGCGTAATAAAACAGAAAAAAATGGGGTTAACGCGTCACGTAGCATGCACGGAACTCTTGTATCTCTCTCGTACGTGTCAATATCAACTTTCACCTGCTGGGGATAAGAATTATTTCACATCCAATTATAGTGCAAAAATCATTGTGAGCCATTTAAAGACAAAATTTTATATGTGTGTGTATACCAAAAATTTAATGAGCCATTAATTTTCTAAATTACATATTATAAACCCTAAATAATTTGTTACTCAGTGCTTGTAACAATCACGTGAAGAAACGATGAGACAGATTTTCTGCTTGTGTCCTTATTGCAATTCAATAACTACATAAATTCCGGTACAATTCCATTTATGTAAGAGAAACAAAACAATTAATACGTATTTATATGGAGGGATGTGCTCGATGCCAGTATCAAGCACATCCTTCTACCTGCTAGATTGCTTACATAAATGTATGAAAAACATACCTGAAAAATTGCAAGTACAAATGTTCTCCCTGAATATGAGCACATGTTGTTCGAAACACGAAGAAGACACCAAGAATTGAATAAAAACATTAATTTGAAAAAGCGCTCATTTGTTGGTTTACGTTACATAATAACATGTATTGACTTTCATTATAATTGTGAGCCTGTATAGAGCGTAGGCTGCCGCCTGCGCGGAGTCTGAAGAATCGTTTTTCCAGTCCGTGCATTAGAAGAGACTTTTCTGTACACCATATCGGCCATACCAACTAAACAAGACCCAACCAACTTCACATTCATTGTTATTAAGTGGCTCCGTCACCGGTGGAAAAAGGAACTGGAGGCCTAAAGCTCACAGTTCACCTCCGTCTAGAGCCAGGGCTATGAATGAGTGGAGTTACAATTCTATTCCCATTATAAGTTCATTACTTGTAAAGAGAAAATTTGCCTTTAACTTGGAATTGAAATTATATAAACGAACAGTTTTATGGTACCCATTTTGTTACAAACTAAACTAAACCTAAATTTGATATGTATTGGACCGTGCATCATCTTGATAACGGAAGAATAAAATCCAACTAAATGCCACTTATTACTTTATTATGCTTATGTTAGACTCAACATGTTTCGGGTACTGTTATGCCCATCATAAGTAACTGTAACAGCCTTCGGTACACTCATCCATCCTGCCTGCTCTTAACTTCCAACCAGCAACTCGAGAACCAGACGGCCTATGTGGTGACCAACGCTATAGTCGTGAGCTCCTGATGATGGGCATAATGGTGCCCGAAACATGTTGAGCCTAACATAAGCATAATAAAATAATAAGTGGCATCTAGTTGGATTTATTCTTCATTTATTTAAACTAAACCCAAATGCGCTTTCTATAGTCCTGCAGAAAATGCAGTCAGCTTTAAGAAGTAACGCATTTTTTGCAATAATTTAAATATGAAACACGTTTAAAGTTTCATGATGATATTTCGAGGGCCACTCACATACCACTGTTCAAAAGCGAAGGCAAGCTGCACAGAAATTAGTAACATTGTTACCTTTCCAAGAGAAATTCCGACTCGTCCACATAATCCTGCGTACTTCCAATTCATCTTATTCTTTGCATAAACACTAAACATGTTAATGAGATTAAACTTGTTAGTGCTGTGAAAGTAGAGGGACTTCGTCCACAATTAGTTTATGCAACATGAAAAGCTGACGTTTTACAAACCGCACGAGGACCGCGCTACTGACTATGAAAGTAGTTGCATGAGATTACAACATTACCGAAACATGAATTATTTAAGAAGGTTGTATACTGCACCCTGAAGGCTGTCCATTACTCTAGTCTCTTATTCACGTACAATTACGTTTAATATTTAATGCACATATTTCTCTAACATCTGTGTTTCTATTAATATTGGTATTGAGAAAAACAGCTAATTATCAAAGTGGGAATTATTTTATCTAATGACGCTGTAGAATGCTAAGATGTCGGTAGCCGAACTGAAGAATGTGGAAAGTTGGTAAAATGATACTGACATGGGAAACCCGTAGTATTAAAAAAAATTTCCCGTTCCAGTACCACTTTCCTTTCTGAAGATTCCAACTCTACCGGCTTCAAATCGAACCTCGGACACAACAGTGAGAAGCCATCGGAAATTATCAAGTTAATTAATTTAGTTGACAGAAAAGAAAATTACATTTTAATTGCAATACAGATATGTAAATTCAGAATCTAGCTAGTTAATATTTGTATTAATACTAGTCATTTCAATAATGTAATGACTATGTGTTGTCGGAAAGACATGTACTAATAAAAGGTAAACTCAGCAAATCTGATATCAAACAAAGTTGGCACATGGAAACACATTTACCTAGAACGAAAAAATAGACAATTAGACCGGACAGCCACCTATACAGAGTGAAAAATACCAGTGTCACTTATATAGGGAAAATTCTCCTGCTGATGGGCATATGTAGAGAAGGTGAAATAAGTGTACTAAATAGTAGTGTGTACCTATTTGGTTTCATTTTAAAAAGGGACAAAGATAAATTAATTAATTAATTAATTAAGCACCGGGAAATACTCGCTGTTAATTTTGAGGGTTAGAGAGAACTTGGTTGGCAAATTACAAAATTTTTATTGTTCTACTTGGTTTTAGATTACGGACTGTTTATGTGTCACACCAGAGGGTAAAACTGTGCTTCTTAGTGCATTTTTGTCATTTTTATTATAAACCTCCAAGACCCAGTCAAAGCAAATTTCTTATATACTTCATAAAAACCGTGAAAATTTGTTTTGCTGTACGTCACAAGAGCCCACCGTTGAAATTACAAAGGCAGAAGAAGATATTGAATATTATGTACTAAAGCGCATTACCCTACAACACAAATAATAGAAGTTCTCTTCATATACAGGGTATACACAAAAGAATGGTGCGGTTTCAAAAGTTAACAAGAAATTTATTTCTCACCTTACACGAGAACAACGTACGCCATCAGCAGCAGCAACTGTCCACGTTTCTCATGCGCTACCAGCAGCTCGCTTCTCATGCTTATTGCGGGGCCGCGGGGCCAGTTCCCAAGATGGCGTCGCAGCAGGAAAAGGCTTTCTGTGTGCTCGGTTTTGAGGTATCCAGATCTGTGATTACAGTGCAGCGTGAGTTTTGTGCACGGTTTAGAATAGACGCACCTGGCAGGTGCGTCTATTCTAAACCGTGCAGCTGGCAGGTGCGTCTATTCTAAACCGTGCAGCTGGCAGGTGCGTCTATTCTAAACCGTGCAGCTGGCAGGTGTGTCTATTCTAAACCGTGCACGAAACTCACGCTGCACTGTAATCACAGATCTGGACACCTCAAAACCGAGCACACAGAAAGACCTTTCCTGCTGCGACGCCATCTTGGAAACTGGCCCCGCGGTCCCGCAGTAAGCATGAGAAGCGAGCTACTGATAGCGCATGAGAAACGTGGACAGTTGCTGCTGCTGATGGCGTACGTTGTGCTCTTGTAAGGTGAGAAATAAATTTCTTGTTAACTTTTGAAACCGCACCATTCTTTTGTGTATACCCTGTATTTTACTAGAAACTGCAGCCTTATGTTGAACGCCAGTATCTTGAATGGAGACTACTTTCTACACACCAGTGACGTCATTCGTTTCACAGTTTCACTTACCAGCTTCGTATGTATCGTCTGGAGAGTCTGAAAGGAACTTGTTTCTTAAAAGATCCCTAATAATAAAAAGAACACGAATGTTCTTCATTTGTATAAAATTTCTCTAGTGGCATCTGCCTTGCGCTAGTTTATTCTAGCCAACCATCCGATATACTATTTCATTAGAATGTGTTTTAATATTATCATCCACTTTGCTTTTAGCCCTAAACGTTTTATCTTTCCTTCAAGTTTTCCGAATGTATTCCCAAGTGACCATCTACACTCACTGTCCTTGTTTACTTAGAATCATCCCGTTGTGTTTACTGCAGATGAAATAGAAGTGAAGTGCACCGTCAAACAACAACATTTTAATGACACATAAAAAACGTTGCTACCTGTTTCAGTTTATCAGAACCATCATCAGGCAAATTTATTACAAAAGTTCAAAAACGTCAGTACATAAGCAATAAGCAATCTCTTCGTTAGTGGCGTCAGACTAATGTATAAGTATTTATTAAAATAATAACCTTCTGTATGTCATATTTATAGCCTAAAACAACTTCAATTTTTTTTAACTTTTTTAAACCAATGAATATTTAACATTTTTTAGGCTACAAACATGACATATATTTATTATTTCAATAGATAATCACGTATAATATCCCACTAACGAAGAAACTGAACGTTGCATATTGACTTGTGCTTTTAAGCTTTTATAATAAAGGTGCCTGATGAAGAATCTGATGAACCAAAACCGTGTAACACATCGTTATATCACATTACTTGTTGTGCTTGACGGCACGTTTCTTTTATTCCACTTCCCTTGCTTTTATTTACCTGATACTGTTCGGTGGCTGGGGCGTGGAGCTGACCCTCACCTAGTGCCGAGGTCCTAGAAAGAGTACAGCTATACCCCTACTCACCCTAAGGGCCCGCGTGGCCTATAAAAAGGGTGAAACCTACCTATATTGTTCGATTGACATTGTACATCTTGGAAGTTCTCGTAAGCCAATTTCAAATCTTTGAAGTTCAAATATCCTCTGCAGCACTGTGTTCAGTGACACCCAAATTCTTCTTAAGGCTGAATAAATTTCACTCATAATTGAATCTATTTTTATGTGTTAGATAGCCGAAGGATGGGGAGGGGGGAAGCAACCTTATACCCTGAGTGCAGAAAACAACGGAATATAATCTAAATATTTCGAATTAATTTTAAAAAAACTGAAGCTTCAGTTGTGAGCTAGTCGAAACGTTTTCAGCAGTTAAATTACGATCCTGGACGGCTCCATCAACGCTACATTTCCCACTTTATATTTTCACGGGTCTTACGCATTTATATATTTATTTCTATTTTCCAAATGGCAGGTACATTGACTGTTCATCATTGACCTATGCGACCGATACAAGTAAAACGTTAAAATTACAGTGTAGATACTAAAAATATTCACAGTAAATATGAAAGTCCTAATGATAAGAAGTAGTCACAAAAATAGTAATAGTAAAAAGACAGAGTCAATTTTCCATCATTTTTGTCCTGGCCTCCCAGTATCGCTCACACTCTGTCCTATGAAGTAGTGCCGTACATTTTCCTAGGTGGTTTCTATCCATGGGTTCGCGGAGGCTGCGTAGCGTGCAGTAGGGGTCAGGGCGGATTCCAATTCGATGAAGATGTGTGCCCAAGCAATCATGCACAAAACACAGTCGAAATTCTGCAACTTTCTTTCTTCTAGGCCAGTCTGGTAATTTGGCTATTTCTTGTTTCCGCGGTTTATGGGATAGTCTTGTCTTTACTTCATGTCTGCATACCTCTGGAACACCTGTTTTAAATGTGGTTTAATACAGTGGTAGGATGTTTCTCTAATATGTGTTTGTGTAATTTTGGCTACCTTCTCAAAACTGACGCATTTAAATATTAAATAAATAAAGAGTGACTGGAAGAATATTATTCACGTGAAAAAAATGGTCTATGCTTTAGCACTTTGAAGAAGATATTATTCTATATTGGGATAAACATTTACTTCCTAACTCTGAGGGAAAACACTTTACCTCAATTACACAGAACAAACGTTTAATGCTGTTTAGGGAAATAATCAATATTTTAGTGAGGAACAAACAAAACATAAACGCAACGTTCCGCAAACGTTTAATTTTATTAATAACACAAAAGTTGTTACAAATATTTATATTCGACTTTAAAGAATTTACTTCAATAATTTCAACAACCTTTTAAAAGATGCTACAACCGTATGATAAGCGTTTAGGACTACATATGTAGCGTTATTCCAAGCGGTTGTTGTTCAGCTTCAGTAAGATAAATGGTTTTCATAAAGTAAAAAAGTAAAAACGTTATTAAGGTGTAACAATAAACTTTACCTCAAAGATCAATGAAATCCGATAATACATCTTCTTGTGTGGAAAAAATTTTTATATAAATTTCATCATCAGATACATTTTTACTTCAATTCCTGTTATCTTCTAATACCTTCTTCTTTCAATTATTGTTTATGACATCAAAGTCTTCTTTGATCTTTTCATTCATATTAATCACCATCAATTTCCTCCGTTCCTTCCTTATATCCATATAATACGAATCAATGACCTGCTCTTAATTCAAAAAGCCTGTGTCTCGTTTTAACTTTCCTTCCTCTCACCCCTGTGCCAGTCCCATGTTAGTGAACCTGAGATTCGCTCTTCTGTCTCTGACGCTTGAACCGCACACTGTTAGACTCTCCGTACCTTAAGATAAAACACAATCTTTCTGCCATATCAACCAAAATTCATAGTATTAAAATATAGAACTCCTAAATATACTTACACAAAGTCCATGGAAATTACAAGGTCTAATATTCAGTAATTACTTGAACATTGTTAGAATTACTGGAGTGAAAACAAATTACAATGGATTTAATTAATTACTGACTTCCTCGCTCTACAGGCCTCTAAGATCTTTGGCCTTCTTTACACCATATACCCATTCTTCTCTATTTGATGCAGTGTTTCTACATCTCTGTAATTCCAGCTTCCGTAAATCGTATTCTCAATGTTTCAACTTTGGACACCCCACTTTCTTTCGACGCTCTGGTTTTCTTTCGAAATTTTCTACCCTCCTTAAAATTCAGATTATAGAAAGAGTACAGTCCGTCAACGTTTTACTGCTCGTAGAAGTATTCTTCTCAATTTTTTAAAATAATATCCTTCTTTGACTTTACAAAATACACAGCTGTTTGAAACATTCTAACATCTTCAAAGCCATGTTCACTGCTATTTAGATACTCTGTACATGTTTCGATCTTGTGGCCTCTCAGGTCTTCCAGAACATTACACCGTGTATGTTGATAAATAGGCACCATGGTTACGCAGGAAGGGAAAGGTCAAGTCTTTACTGCATACAGCTGAGACATTCTCAGGTTTCACACACGTCGGGGTTCTCAAACCCTTCAAGACATTAAACACTTCAGCATCCATTTGTAGTCGAAATTTCAATGCTTCAGTCCCCTGCTGTCCTATATTACTGATTAACCAGTCGTCTTGACAATACAGTTTATCATATATATATTCAGCGTCACCGATTTTAAATTCTCTTTAACAACTACCACAATAAATATTTATTGTGAAATAATTTGAAATGTCAACTCGATTCAACAAGGTAATTTTTTTTATGTATTCTTAGTTCGACATGTTTCGGGCGCATACGCCCATCATCAGGAGCATTAGATGTTGAGTTGCAGCATATGGTTTTCTGCACCGAGTTTTTGGATGGGTGGTGGTCTTGACAGCCGCTGCGTGGGTCGTGT
>Ga0123354_10014200_pt1 | contig 12399 bp, 7 predicted proteins | sample TergutLab28metaG_2_FD_97872 | JGI IMG/M metagenome (GOLD analysis project Ga0123354, IMG submission 97872) | Labiotermes labralis P4 segment gut microbial communities from Petit-Saut dam, French Guiana - Lab288 P4 | ecosystem: Host-associated > Arthropoda: Insects > Digestive system > Gut ... | reverse complement strand
TTACAGATGGACAGCACTATTAGGTAAAGTGTTACAGACGGACAGCACAATTAGGTAAAGTGTTACAGACGGACAGCACAATTAGGTAAAGTGTTACAGACGGACAGCACAATTAGGTAAAGTGTTACAGGCGGACAGCACAATTAGGTAAAGTGTTACAGACTGACAGCACAATTAGGTAAGTGTTACAGACGGACAGCACAATTAGGTAAAGTGTTATAGACGGACAGCACAATTGTATTCCGTCCCGGGTGCGGAGCAACCTGACCGAGGGTCGAACCCTGCAGTGCGGTGTCACAGCACAACGCAGCCGTCACCAATGACTATCTGAACCGGCAACCTGGCGCTGCTGCTGCCAAGGCTAAGAGGTACAGAGCTGTCCATTACGGAATGTTCCGTAAGTCACACAATTAAACGAGCAGCCATTACACCATACATACAGCCAGCCCACTTATTGCAATGCTTCATCATGCCGCTGCCGCACACAAAGGGCTCCTGCAGCCACAAGCACTCATGACCTCATTTCGGACACAAACTGCACCTTCGTCCTTCCGACAGGCATTACAACATTCCTGACTCCGCTCAACGGCTCAACTGAGCCTCCAACGGCGTCGTCGCACAAAAGTTACACGAAAATTCTGCGACTATTAAGAAGATTAGAAATCATACCAACTGCTGAATATCACACCAAAAGTGACGCACTGTGTCACTTACACAAGCCACACTGAATCTTAAAGCACATCATTCACGAACGGCCATTCCTTACTCCTCACTACTGTAGAATCAGCGACCTCCCAAGAGACACCTCAGGGCACAGCCCAACGCCAATGACAGGTGCTGCCTGCTACCGTAAAACAAAGTGATTCACACAAAAGTTACAGTCAGGAAGCCTGCCTGTTGAACACGAACACAGGGCGCGCAACGTCGACCGATGTGATTGAACAAATATTTACAGTACGACGTTTCAGGTTCTCACAGCGGTATAACTAAGGACTCCGGTCTTCCTGCAAGGTCATCAGCTAAGCCTGGCTCATGCAGATAGAGGCAGCAGGTTCCATCGAAACGTCGGTAACCACATAATCCAGAAAACCGGAATGTTCACCCCCTTCAAGCGTCTCGCGTTTGCACGACTCACCAAAAATAACAAACTAAGAACAAAAGCTCAACATGGTTAAGACACAAAAACACCAACATGTCAGGCGTCTACATTCTTCATCGCTCTTTGTTGACAGCAACAGACAGTAGAGAAGAGTGGCTAAACTTTTATTGTAACGTGCTGTTTTGTGCTGTTTTGTGCTCTTTCTTGTGGGCACATCAAACGGCCATCCTTTCTGCACTTTCATTTTCATTTCCCTCTTTCTTTCCTTTTTCCATATGATGAAAAGCCGCGACATGCTGTCCGATTTCTTTATGTTTCGCCCAATTCCGCCTGCCTGTCTGTCTATCTGTCTCTGCTGTACAAGTTCCCATGCTTTTGGACTTGGTCCTCTGCACGCTGCATTCAAGGGGACAAACTGCTAGACGGAGCGAACAGCAATGCGATAAAAAAAACACTCCTTTATGCCAAGAAGTTGTTCCGAAGTAGGAAGAGTTCGTCGTGACGTCAGTTCGCCAAGCTGCACCAGAACACAGCCACTGGTGCTACTGGCGGTTCAGCAGAAATATTAAGCCTTTAAAGCCCAGTGGTTAGTATATGTACCAGCCAGCTTAACATTCAACAGTTCTACGTTATGCGCAAACGGAATGTGACGATCTGTGATCTAAGGAAGTGCAGATCAGCCAGTTTCCAGCAGTGACCCGCACGACCGCTGTGTTATGTTGCAGATGTTTCACCAGACAGCCTGCTGTACCACACAATAACGGCATGCACACGGTTTGTCACTCACACACACACACGTCGGCCCAAATGCGGCTCTTTGACAAATACGAACAGAGAGACAAAATTTACTCTAGTGGAATAAGGTAGGTTAGAGCTCGTGTGCGGTTGGGAGGCACCGAGAAGCCGCAATCGGCGCGGCAGGGAGTCCCTTTGGTCGGAACAACAGCGACATTCCGCAGAGAAACTGCAGCGGTGTTTTGTGGCTGGAAGAGAGGGTGCTTGTGCCAAGGGCGAGAGAAGCAACTTGGGGACCGACACAACTGCACGACAGCTGCACTGCTCGCCGGATATTATCAACTAACAAACCCCATAAAGTCATAAGAACCTAAAAAAAACCATAACGTCAAGCCCTTCATTATAAGCTAACAGTTTCACTGGCAGTTGGGAAATGCCCCACCCTTTACGAAGCCCCATTATTCACTCAGCAACTACCAACCACCGTCCCTTCTTCCACATTAATCCAGTCCATGACAAATATTATTCGGATAAGCAAATCAAGAAAGATTACAGCAATACGGGCGAGGTATGTAGCATGCAGGGATAAAATACCATACAAAGTTTGGGCAGGACAACCTAAGGAAACAACGCACTTGGAAAACCTTAAAAGTAGAAACAAGATAGGAGGGTTTGGATTGGATGCAGGTGGGCCAGGACAGGGACAGGCGTCCATCATGAAGGTTCGTCGGTTCGTTGTAAGAGTCACATAATGCACAGGATGTTACGACAACCATGATCCCTCGACCGTTGTGGCGGCACAGACGGGCGTTCCTCTGAAACACCATTTGGCATCGCACTACCGGCGGCACAACCGAACAACCACTTCACTGCTTTAGAAAATCCGAGGTTTTCGCCCAAAAGTTCAGCAACTTCAGAATAAAAAAAGACACCTTGGCGACGCCTGACACTGTATCGTCATTTAGCAAAGTGCCACTCGAGGACACACCGCAGACACTGTCAAAACATGTTCACTCGAGACTAAAGACCCATCAGACAGGTTCCGAGAACCACCAACTGTTTGTGTCGCGGTACACACACACACACACAACTGTCACCTCCAACTCCGCTAACACAATCTATGACGGAAACCTTCGAACAAGAAAGTCCTGATGATGAAGACGCAGTAGGCTGTTCACAACTGATGCCGCTATAAGCCGCCTGTACCGCCCTGACAGTTGCAAGACACATAACAGTAATAACACTTTGGCTACCATTAAAGACGACAATCTGATTAGCTGTCAGCTTCTCAAGACGAACTGATTATGAAATTTCGTCAAAGCATTTGTAATGTGGGGGAGTTACAGAATCACGAGGGCCGTCACAGTCTGTGAATCTGCAGGCAGACTATCTAACGGCTCTGACAACAGGCGGAGGGCAGCGGTCAGGTTCCAGACCAGACCAGGCCAGTACAATGCGGTACAGGAACTGGAGCGGCTGAACAACGTCACAGGCTAGCGCTTCTTCAACCCGTTGTTAACAATACTGAGGAAATGTCGAAATGCCCTAGAAGAAACATTTAGACCCTCAAAGTTGCGACCGCTACGTTCGTTGCGAAAGGTCTTGAAGCAGATAAGCAGTGACGCAGCGTCTTACCCCAAAAGAACGGACATCCCACAATTACTCGATTTATACCGCTGGAAGTATTACGGTACGTACTGAATAAAAGCGTAATGAAGAACACAAAGAAGAAATGAGACGTCGAGATATGGGGACCGCACATCAAGTTCCTCGGGATATGAAGCCGTGTCCTTGGACAAATAGTTTCGAAGTTTCCAAGAAACGTACTGTCTTCATCTTCAAGGGTCGCCTGACCATTATACATGAAGACACGACTCCCCACTTCACGTCTGGAACAACACGTTAACACACAAGACCTGAGTACCAAGAAATTCAAGATTGAAAATGCAGTAAAGACAAAAATAAATGAGGACTCTATATGCACATAAAACTGCAATACAGAGCGGGTGGCTACGGCACACAGTGGTAAGGGTGGGTGGTACACTTGAGAGCTTTATTGTTCTGTTTAGATTTGAATGTATGTATGTATGTATGTATGTATGTATGTATGTGTGTGTGTGTGTGTGTGTGTATGTATGTATGTATGAATGTATGCATGTATGTATGTACATATGTATGTACACATGTACGTACGCATGTATGTATGGTATGTATGTATGTATGTATGTGTGTGTGTGTGTGTATGTATGTACGTATGTATGTATGAAAGTATGTATGTATGTGTGTGTGTATGTATGTATGAAAGTGTGTATGTATGTGTGTGTGTATGTATGTATGTATGTGTGTGTATGTATGTATGTATGTATGTGTGTGTGCACGTATGTATGTATGTATGTGTATGTACGTATGTATGTATGAAAGTATGTATGTATGTGTGTGTGTGTGCACGTATGTATGCATGTATGTGTATGTACGTATGTATGTATGAAAGTAAGTATGTATGTATGTGTGTGTATGTATGTATGTATGCATGCATGCATGTATCAGAACCAGCACCAATTCCAATCACTCTGTGGCACTCTTCCACACCACTCCGCTTCTCTATCTGTCGCCTCGAATTCTCCCAACTTATCGTCCTGACAGCAGCAAGAACAAACATCGCAGCGTTCTTACAGCCTCAGGCCGCATTACTTCCTACCGCATGCTTGTCGGCTTAGTTTTGTTTATTTGCAACAGCGCAACGATGTAAGGACATAGGGAACTGTGAAACGTACAATACGACAGCAGTAATGAACGTACAGTTCTGCACAGGGTGATTATTTTGTCTGTCAGCGATCGTTTGTCACTTGCGGCCACTACTGTGCGGCCACTACTGCGCAGTAGGTTTAGTTGCCTCAGTTAATACGACAAACGGGTGGACAGAAAGTCAAAACGGAAAGTGACCACATAAAATAATCACCCTATATGACTCATAACGATGGTCCACATGCGGACGAGGTACGACGCACATCTGACGCAAAATGCGTTAAGGACCAGTCACTCAGAAGCTAACAATCAGTTGCCTAAAAGATCAGCGGGGTTTTATATACCCCAAGGTGTACTGCCGTGTTGGCAAGAACCCGCGACTGGACCCTACCTGAGCCACGTGAATCCAACTCTGTTCCTGCAATGCCACTACAAGCACTCGGAGATTCTAAGCCAGCTCAGCAACCACCAGCGTCTAAAGGACTATCCTCCATGCACTCTGTTAAGTTGCCGTTTCTTAAAATGCCCGAGCCCACACGTATCAAGGCACACGACATACAGTTAGTGCCCTGTCCAGTATCACTTACCATCCACACAGCCAGCATCAGGTGGCCTGAGGACACACGGTTCGCTCCCACAACAGTCCCAGTTGGACTGGGACTGACGGTGACACAGTGTGCGACACGCCGCACTCTGTACACAAGACACACTTCTCTGGTCTGAACTTTTTGTACAGCTGAACAGGCGTTTCGGGACGCAACATCGCAGCTGTAAAGCAGCAACGCCACACTTCGCCACGCAATAACGATACAAGTGACACAGGCCCTACACCTACCAGATGACTTCAATTCGGCGTGATACGGTGCGTGGACAAAATTTTTCGGCGAACATGCAGCAGAGCGCCATGCGCCATGTTCAGTGATCACGACATTACTCTGCACCACTCTGAACTAGAGCTGTCCCTGGTCACGCCAAGTAGGAAAATGGAGGAGTGGTGGTAATTCTCCACTAATTCTTAATGTCTGAATTATGACGGTAAATGGCCAGCTTCACGCACTGGTAGCTTTACCCTTGTGGAAACAGCCTACGGTACCCACTGAGTGGGCCCTAGGACGGGTCTGGACACTGTGCACGAGAGAAAACCGCCGGAATGGAACCCCACTTGCTTCGTCGTAAGAGCAGCCACAGTGGAGCGAACATGGTTGACGGTACCAGGTTGGGTGCTCAAGTTTCATACGTCAGTGGATTACTTAGGTACATACATACATACGCATATTCATACGTACGTACATACATACATATACACATACACACAATATCATAATGCTGTAAGCTACATCGTATCACTACGACACTGTCGATGATTCAGTAAACTAAAGATGCAATTCCACATTCATCTGCCCCCCCCCCCCCCACAAAGCCCAGCAGCAGGCCTTTGCGAAAACTGCAGTAAGCCAGCAGATACTACAGGACTGAGCTACACAAAATGACCTACCCAGCTGACTAAGCATCGCTACACGCCGCACACACGACAGGAGATGACAACAACCCCTAGATCCTCTGAGTCACAAAACTGTTTATTAACGACACTGTCTCTACTACAAAGTTTACATATCGTCCAATACACGAAGACCATAAGACTAGCGAATGTGCAAGAATTTGAAAGGAGGCAGTCGGACAAGACACACACACACACACACACACAGAGTATTTGAACGATCAGCCGGTTCACTGCGCCGGTATCAGTGGACCCGCGTTTATAAAACCCTCTAGAGCCAGAAGTTCGTATGCATAATACAGTTCGTACCTCACAGTAAACAAATTTCGCCTACAACACAAAATCCAGTCGCTACAGCAATACGTCTTGTACAGAGATCGGCAACATTCGACAGTCTCCGTCTGCGACCCTCAGCTGATCCACTCCGAAACATTACAGTCCTTGATACACACCCGGATACTAGAGTTCCAATGTGCACGGCGTGAACTTCGAACAATTTTGGAACAGTAAGGCTGACGGACAAACATACTGCGTTCTTGATGTGGCTAGCGCACGGTATGTGTGTGTTGTCGGTATCGCCACACAACAGACTCGCTCCTAACCTCCCGATGGAAAGTTTGATTGGCCAAGAAGGGCTGACCTACAGAACGAGCAGCGCTGCGAAGCGATCCAGCGGCAAGACATCCAGGCAATGGCACTCACAGCCACACCAACTGCAGCATGAGTTACAGTGACTGCTGCTGCTGCTGCTGCCATCTCGTGTTACTGTCGCAAGTAACTGAGATTTTCGTTTTGTTTCCATACAAATGAACGACAAACCGACAAACACAATGTTATGGTAACACGATATGAAGATAAGCACGACATACTGCAAGATACGCTCCGTGGGCAAAAGGCTACAGCAGGTGGTACACATAGTTACTGCTGTGTTCTGAAGGTTATAGGTACTACGACCAGAATACAGAGCGTATTTTTTTAAGGGAACGGCTTAACATATTGTTTGTCGCACGCGAGCTGTAATGACACGTGTCTGGATACTAAGGGGCAAACGGACCGTAGCTCTGCTCTCCCAAGAAGAAGGAACTGTGAATCAGTATAGACCTTTATGCAACACAGTGACGCTGAAGTACAAAATCAACTTAAGCCACTGATGCAGAGATCAGCCAGCTCGTTATCTCTGCTGCCGCCCAAATTTACAAGACACGAGGGACGCTCTGGGGGGACATTCCAAATTCAAACCGAATCCTTATCTGCGTGGTCATACATTTCTTAGGCAGCAACTCCTGCGAGACGAGTTAACCAACCGCTTTAATTAACCTCTTTAGGGCTGCCCACGTTACACTTGCTTCGACTGTACTGGGTACACAGACCAAACACTGACTCTGCCCATCCAGTGACATGTCCGTATTTTCCTCAGTTACTCTCAGAGATTCAGTTCGTGCTGCGCAGTCAACACCCTGCGTTCATATTATAAAAAACAATTAGATTATGCTGTACAGGAAATCATGGCTTTTTGTTGTAATAATTATACGAAATACTTAAACACACCTTGCGGGTAGACTGCAGAGTTTGCAGTGCAAACCCTGACGGTACATTTAGTATCCACTAGCCCCTCTGTGCTGCTGTTAGTTGCTAGAAGACAGGACTAAGTACTCCAAAAGCCTCGTCCACACCAACGTACATTGTACGCGAATGTCCGCGGACCGTCCCCATACTGTACGCGGACAGTGTCTGTTGTCTGCCGGATAGGATGGAACACAGCAGACAGTCTGCAACTGTGGACGGATTGCGCTCTTAGTTCCTTCCTTCTTTCTGTCGGTAGTTTATTTGCATAATTTCAGCGGTTAACACGTGGTCTTACTTTTATTGTGGACTGGCAGTCCAATGCGACAGTACGGACTGCGCACTTTGCAGATACAAAAACCGTAATAAGAAAAGCGATGCGATAGATTTTGTTGCCAGTAAATACGAAGGCAGCACTAATGAAGTTGACAGACAAATCACCATTGGCTAATTGCATGAGCGTTATGGCTAATCCGATCAACAGACGAAATGCTTCGCGAAATTTTGTATCTTTCCTTTGGATTCTGGGGCTAATTTTCTGGGGCAAAATCTTCAAGCTACTCTTCGTTATCCAGATGAAATTCCTGAATCCTGAACCACCTTCTACATGCAACTCGCACAGAAGGCCGTGCCATGCCATGCCATGCCATGCTGAACCGCCGCGTCCACAAACGTTTCGCAATTTCGGCAGTTTCTTTCCGCCCGTTACAAATACAGCCGCCAGCCGATATCCAGCACACATTCCAGCTGACACTGACTGGACACGCCAAGTAGCTGTTGACACAAAACACTGTCTGCGGACAGTGTACGCGGACTGTACGCAGACATTGTATGTAGGCGTGGACTAGGCCTGAGATTCCTTATTTTGAAAATTCTTCCGAACACAGATAACAAACGCAATACACATCTGTCCGTGCCAAACATATTCATTCCGTCTGTTCATAAAAATGTAACCCGGCGATCGTTCTGAGAGACAAGCTGAAGTCCTTCAAAATAGTCCAGAAGTCGAGAGTAGATTTGCCTATTGAGCCCAATTCAGCAGGTCGTATTATTTTAGCCTCAAGACGTCTGTTACATTTCTTGTTGACTGCTGTTGTTAGTTTTGTTAATTTAAAACACCAGACGACAAACAATGTGCATGAAGCCAACAATCTGCAACACGATGCACCAAACTCAGAATATTACAGCACAGTTCCATACAAATATGGCGGCAGTGCAAAACTGTCAAGGTTAAATATGTAAAATATGACACATTCTGAATCGCTGCAACAGAACATTACATGGAATGCCTAAATATTCGGTTATTAATCCACAGTTTCTGCTGGCTAAGCCAATCCGCGCGACGTAGTTTCTTCCTGGAAGAAGTGTTCATATGCTTAGGTGCATGCAGAGAACGCGACGTCACACTGAACTGGTTGCAGGAAGACAGAACGACGCTGGGCGTTTCCAGGCAACAAGACATTCAAGTAAATGAGGTGCCTGGAAGTGGCCCGCTTATCTGCAAACCCACGTTCAACTAAATAACAGCAGTATGTACTTGCAGTTCCCACCTCACAGCAAACACTCTGTGTGCCCATTACAAAGACCAGATGGCTAATTCTGATGCTTATCAATAAATACGTAACACGCTGTGTGGGTGAAGAGAAGAACCGCTCAAGTTACAGTTGTGGTATATGGAGTTACCACTGTGCTTTAAAGGGTTAACTTCATTCCACCCCAATGAACCATACGCTTGCAACATATGGACCATGAGACACATATGCAGAATATGGCGCTATTATATTGCGACCGCTCCGTTACGCTGACAAGTTCACAAGGGCATGAGTAACAGCGCACGATAGATTCTGGGCACGAGTTGCTAATCCACTGGGCTGCCAGCCGGGGTGTTAATGAGATCGAACGGGATAACTCAGATCTTGCAAGCTAACATCACCTGGCCCAGCACTGCCGTCAGCGGTAGCGGCCGATCGCACTCGTATGGCACTGCGCACAGAGCGGGTGTCAGTCGCTGCACTGGTACTGGACGGCTGTGGGGTTTGTTGGTTACAAGCAGTAACATGGCACAGCTCTGCGCGTAATAACTGTACAATAACACGGAACTATACAGGTATCCGTAGGGTGCGACGCGAACAGAAGAGGCTTTCAATGGAGCTAAAATGATGTACTGAGGTAAGGACGCAAACCCATGCGTTTAGGAAGACAGACGACAACGCCGCTGCAGGCACATTTCCCCCCTCCATCTGCCCGTGCTATAAATTCCACTCCTCTTTTCCTCCAGGCTGTAAGCAAGCTGCCTGCACCCACAGATGCAGCAAGATTGCTTCAAGCCATTGCGTTTGCACAGTGCTACATCCCACACTTTACATGTCACAGTTCGATATGCATGTCAGAAAACGTCAACATATTCGTCAGTCAGAACTCTCCTACGCATTACGCAGAAGTCTCATTTTCCTCCAGAAGATGGTGAGCAACAGTCGCTTTACAACGTCCACTACGAATCGGGGACAATAACTGGAGGATACGAAGTAATGCTGACCTGGATCGTCTAATTACTGGAGCAGACATCGCAAGATTTATGAAAGCTCAAAGGATCAGACGGTTAGGCCACACACAAAGCATGGGCTCCTCAAGGATGGTAAATGGAATAATGGGAAGCAGACGAACAGGAAGACCAAGAATAAGATGTAACGATATGAAGGAACCGAATGTGAATAATTGGAAAGAACTGGCGTTGAAGAGGAAGGTTTGGAATGAGCTAGCTCAGAAAGCCAAAACCCAAAAAGAGTTGTAAAGCTAATGCAAGAAAAAGAAGAAAAGAAGAAAAAGAGGAAGAAGAAAAGGAGGAAGAAGAAGAAGTCCCTTGACAAGAGCTGCAGACCGTCCCCACAGTCAGCTACACACTTGCACTCTACAGCACTCCGTCATCCGATCAGTCTTACGAAGTACAAAGAGCGATCTTCTTCATCAAGACACTTGCAGAAATACTGTATTTGTACACAACGGTTCGTATTCAGCGTTGTAAGAACGGTCCGGAGGGAACGCAAGGCGTCGCAACATTCCGTCGAATACTGTAAGTTCAAAAATATATTTTTCATTGCTCCGTGGATGGCATGTGGCTCTATGTAGAGCGAATCAATAATAAAGTACAGTTTCTTGGCGCACACGAAACTTTGGTCGGAATACCGCAAGAAAAGGGAACACTTGGCAGACCAAAGCATAGAACCCAATGTAAATGTAACCGTAATTATGATTGTGATATTCAAGAGTTTATAGCAATCGTACGCGATACGTGACCTATTTACACGGCTAGTGAATTACTAGAGTTTATATTAAGGAGATAAAACCGTTAAGGTCAAAGGTGTTCTCGTCAGTCGAAGACAGTACTGAGAGGCAGCATCTCTCGTTAGCGGTCACAACTGCGAACGGCGTCACTTCCAGACCGTTAAATTACACGTTATGAGTGCGCAATCCTGATATCGCACACAGGCAGCCAGGGGTAGCTCAGAACAAAACGGAGTCCGACTGCCGGCACAGGCAGGTTCTTCTTTTGCCCGCAGCGTCAACGTCGGCTCTGTGTCCACCAGAACTCTTAAGCCACGGATCAGGAGGCGCTAACGGCTATGGCAATCTGCGCCGAGGTTAGAATGCATGGAGCGGTACGTCCACTTCCCCATACGTCTTCACTGCCGGGTATCCAATTAATCTTAGCGGTAAGTTAGCATTAGCTTGACTCTCCCAATGAGACGACAAAGTAAAGCATCCCGGTGCGTACCGCAGTGTGCACGTTTCGGCACACCCGATATCCATCCCGTGCTACGCTCATGGTGTCAGCGGACCACCACTGTGGGTGCGGCTAGAGGGAATCCCCTCGTCCCAGGCAAGCGCCAGAATTCGAGTAACTAGTTTCGCAGCATTAAATATCAGAAAAGAAGAGCGCTGATCGCCCTCTTCCTTAGCAACGACAGAACGAAAACAATCTAATGGATAAATATGGAGTTCGAACCCTGAGATATTACTGTAAGACAAAATCGGATTAAAACAGTGAGAGAAGTTAAGTATTTTGGTCTTGTAAAGTACACAGTTCAGTGTTTAGTGTTGCAATGTACAAAGAATACATTAAACTAGGCGCGATTTAAAACACAGAAGATGTGTAAATCATCGTCGCCAATGCATGTAGCACCTGCTCGAACATCCGAACTTTCCGCATTTAGCCTGAATTATCACAATAAACAACGACCACCTACCCAACCAGCATCAACAACTCTGCTACTGTGACGCACACCGCATTTCTCTTATGTGCGCCATACGTTAAATTCCTAAGTATTATTTTTATGAGGCCCATACTTCACGCATAGAGAAAAAACAATGCAGATGAAGTGGAAGCCACCGGGCTACAGTTAATCACATGAGCACATGCTACAGTTTGATCACACGAGCACAACAGGCTACAATTGATCACATGAGCACAGCAGGCTACAGTTGATCGCATGCTACAGTTTGATCACACGAGCACAACAGGCTACATTTGATCACATGAGCACAACAGACTGCAGTTGATCGCATGAGCACAACAGGCTACAGTTGATCACATGAGCACATGCTACAGTTTAATCACACGAGCACAACAGGCTACAGTTGATCAAATGAGCACATACTACGGTGTGATCACAAGACCACAACAGGCTACAGTTTGATCACACGAGCATAACAGGCTACAGTTGACCACATGAGCACATACTACAGTTTGATCACACGAGCA
>Ga0123354_10014199_pt1 | contig 12399 bp, 7 predicted proteins | sample TergutLab28metaG_2_FD_97872 | JGI IMG/M metagenome (GOLD analysis project Ga0123354, IMG submission 97872) | Labiotermes labralis P4 segment gut microbial communities from Petit-Saut dam, French Guiana - Lab288 P4 | ecosystem: Host-associated > Arthropoda: Insects > Digestive system > Gut ... | reverse complement strand
CGCGCGCGTGCATGCTTATAGTAAGATCTTAAGTTCCCCTAAGACAACCTGAAGATGGCCAGTACAGGCCGAAACATGTAGTTGTCCATTATATAGTCATTAAATACACCTCATGCGACACAGTTGTGTTTGACTACATACAATTTTCCAAAATTAACGCAAAAGTTTATGTGCTTTTATCCTCACACTAAATGAATATAATTAACGCGCAGCGCGTAAGTTTTGTATTCTTATTTATAGAATGTATATTAACGGGATTTGGTGAAACAAAATATGATGCTCGAATTAGAAATTCCTTGGTATGAGTGCAATAAAATCAGTTCTGTATTACAAGTTGAAATCGCCCTTCTTCAACGTTTTCAAAAGTAAACACACGCCTTTCTCCTATAACTTTTTTGCAACATTTTTCTGCACGAACATTATCGAAAGGAACCCTTAGGCGGAACATCGTCTGGTCTTCTTCTGTTCAATGTCAGTAACTACAGGTTTCCACCTGAAATAAACGAACAGGTCTAGCAACATAAGAAAAATAGAAAATAATGATTTGTAAGGTAAAAATTACACTTGTCCTAAGTTTGGCTCCATGTGATGGATATCATGGTTCTTACCCAGAGGTAAAACGGCCGAGGCGTGTAGCTAACACTAATCTCCACCTAGTGTCGAGGTCGATGACGATTGGAGCTATTCCTCTACTCCCCCTATATATCTTCATGGATTGGACAGGGGAAATTTACCCTTTATTTACAGAAAGTAAAATCGTGTCTGTGCATGTGGAAGTGGAAGTGTAAATCCAATAATTCCTCGCCACTATATGAGGGTAATTATTTCTCGCACCGGCCGCTGTACTGTCGGAAGGAAAGCGCCCCAGTTACCATTTATTCGGAGGTGGTTGGGCCCCAGATTTGGTTTGAAGACTTTTGAGAGGAGAAAAATCTAGTGCCTTTGACAGAAATGAAACAAATATTCGTCGGCCGTCCAAACCCTTGCGGAGGCTCTGTACCTAATGAGCTACCCTGGTTCCTCATTATCAACTCTTAATGTACGAACATATCGTCTGTGTGAGGCGCTAAAGAGAAACTTTTTATAGTGACTTAAGTTAGTACATTAATATATGACACACAGGATGATGGCAACCTGTCGAAAAGTTGTTAGCGGGTGTTTGGCAGGGAAAAGCCTAGTGACACAACACAGCTCTACCCAAAACCTGTAGTTGTATTGATCCTATCCTGTGAAGTAATATCATGTAAATCGTGACCCATGAATAATTCTGTAACACATGTAGCTACTAAAGTCGACTACACACTCCGTATCACGATAGCACTTGAGCTGATAACACACAGTTTTCATATAATGTGTCATCAGTATGTTCTTGCATTCAAAATACGCCATTTTTGTGTCTGAACAGAGAAATGCCTTTGGTTATTATGTACAGCCTCACTTGCAACACCGAATTTCTTTTCCTGTCCCCAGTGAATGTTAAGCACTTATACGTAGTATCGCCTTCATTCAATCCAGTCTGTATCAAAAGCTGTCAAATCTGTTTCTGATCCCTTACAGAGATAACGTCAGTGTCTATCAGCGTATAGAGACTTAAAACACTGCAAAATAAAAAAATTAAGACCTATTATTACAATTGTTATAATTATTTTCGCAATAATTCCTATTAATATAAGCAAGCATTCTCCACTGCCTTTGCCATACCTGTTCGCTTACATTTGTATATAATCTACCCTGGTGTGTGAATTGAGAAAATATAGGTTGCTTATGTGGAAATATTTTGCTCACGTCAGCTTAAGATTTTTAATAACTACATTCATAGAGAAGAATTCCTCTTGAGAAACTAGTCAAGAAATTTCCCGAATTTTATGGAACCCGAATGTTCAGTAGCGCATTTACAAAAGCACGCCGCTTGTCCCTATGCTGAGCAAGATCAAAGCAGTCTATGTCTCCAACCCACTTATTATAGATCCATTTTAATATTATCCTCCCATCTACGCCTAAGTTTTTCAAGTGAACTCTTTCCATCAGGTTTCCCCACAAAAACCCTGTACGAACCTCACTTCTGTCACATACGTGCTACATGCCCTCCTGTCTCATTTTTCTTGTCTTTGTCACCCGAATAACGTTTTGTAAAGAGTACAGGACATAAAGGTCCTCGTTATGTAGACGCTTTATTTTTTACATCGAAGAATATAACAGATTTTACGTAATTCGAACGCTCTCCATTCTTCACTCAGCGTTCTCGAGATACAAGAATACACACAAATTTAGTTAGTGGTAATAAATGGAATTTGTTTATTCAGCTCTCACCGGTCGTCGGTTTTACTCAAAATATAAGTAAATATTCAGTATATGCACTGATAACTTTATGCGAAGAAGCGAGCGAACACTTAAGACATACTTACAAGAGACGCAGTTGAATGTAATTGTTAATACTTTCGCGTTTGCAGCATCCTTCGCCTGCAAAAATTATGTACCCTTTCGTCCCAACTATGCATAGAGGACGGCGATGTTCACTCGCAGAAGCGCCGGAACAGAGTATTAATTAAGTCGAGTGCGGGTGAGTGCTGTCATTGCAGGCACGCCGAGACAGAGGACTCACTCGTTCTCCAAAATCGCTGATTTAAAAGTGCGTCGTCAAGGTCCCACATAATTCGAATATATGGAAGTCGCAGCACTGGTCGAATTGTCGGTTGCTCTAGGTTTCGTAAAATGCGACAGAACTAGTTCTATGAATTTTACTGGCGCAAAGCGACAGAGTTATAGTCCCTGACACTGAAGCTCGGTGTAGACCATAAACCATAGCGTCAAAGGGTCGGTTGCTATGCTGGAAGGTCTTTTCAGCAAACGAAACGAAGTTCGAATTATATTCCACACAAAATTTCTGAACAACAGTAAGTAGAACTTGTGATCAAATGAGGTACACTTACTTTACACCACAGGAGAATTGGTGCGGTCTTCGAAATGCCAATGATACTTTTAAAATCATAATGGAAAACATCATCTTTCAACAGCAAACATTATAATTGTGACCATATGCATAAAATCACAGTACCCGAATTAATTCAGAATGATTTTTTAATTACACACACCAACACATGCAGACACACACACACACACACACACACACATATATATATATATATATATACACTATTTAAGAAGATAAAGTTTACATTAATACAATTAAAACGCTCCTACATGTTTCGATCACACGATCATCCTCAGGCAGCATATATTGTTCCTGGCTAAAGTTATAATTTAAAACATTCAGTGAATTACAGTGTTTTATATATATATATATATATATATATGTGTGTGTTTGTGTGTGTGTTTGTGTGTGTATGTTGGTGTGTGTAATTAAATAATCTATTGAATGCACGGTGAAACGATACAAATAATAAAAAAAAATCTCTTTAACCCTTTAACGACGAACAGCAGACTGCTTTTTATTAAAGACCCAGTCCGTACCGCGCTGGAAACACTTTTAATCTCGGTTATAAAAACCTATAAGTTTTTATGGTGTAAGTGGCACAAGTCGCTGTTTGTTCTGAGATAAGTACAAAACACATAAATAGATTGTGGCAGAGCGTACAGTTGTTGAATATTAAGCCTGTTGGTGCATCAAGTAACCAGTAGGCTTCAAAAGGTTAATGTAAGCCTATACTGAATTGTTACTATTTAAAAAGAAGTCTGGAGATAATTTAGGCAGAATGCATGCGTTCTCCGTTAGTGCTGGAACTTTCGGATGTTTGTAGTAAAAGAGAGAAAAAACTTGAATCACGCGAACTTCAATTCGATATACTTTATACCCATATCATATCAGCAGAAGTTTCTTCCCGAACGTGTGGTCACTTGTGCCAAGCTACACGGCGTCATATTTCAAAAGACACTAATCTTCTGCTTCCTGTGTTTCTTCCTGTAAGCACGTAGGCTCGATTACTCCTTTCTTAATATCGTTCACATTTACATAACAATATCTTAACATTTGGTTATTTCATGTCCGACATTTTAGAGTTTTTGATTCAACTGTTTCGTACACAAAGAACCTGTCGCCCACAGTAAATTGCCAACAAGCAATAAACGCATTCCCAGAACACATGAATAGTAGAGAAGCTTTGTATTTGGTCTCACACAGCTTCTTTACCTTCCGAGTATTGCATCAAGTTCATTATGAAGGTCTTCAAATAAGACATTTCGTGGTTTATTTGAGACCATCCGAGCAATATCTCGAGACTGAACAAGCAACGAACAAATTTCAAGCTATTTCCTTACTAGCTCCTTCGTCCCCCAAGGACGAAACGATCACCGCCTAAGGTGTAGTTCTCACATGCAATTACACGTAACTACAGTTCAGTTGGTGCGGGACAGCCCGTAACTTATACCAAACAAAGTGGAACACGTTACAGAACCCCCCCAGTAGTCATTTCTATGAAGTCGACACAAAAGCATTCTGTTTGAACGAGTTGTAAAAGTGCATTTTATTGCACGCAAACATTAAGATAAATTAGCTGGATCTAAATATTTTAAGCATTTTTTGAAGGGACAGGAAATGCGGTCGAAAGTTTCATTTCTTTGCGGTAAGTCCAATAAAAGACCTAAGAATAGGGGAGGAGAGTAAATGGAAATCAGTCCCATTACAGACCCGAGGTGCCCAGAGGATTCCAGGAAGTTAAGGTACCCAGAATACGTGACAATGGCCCAGGATGGTGGTAAGTTTGTCAGCCTTACGCACCGGCCGTCTTAACCTCCAGGAAATACTCCTGTCTGAATCGACCCCAGAACCAGGAAGGATTACGTCTATGAAAAAAATGACACCATCTCGAATCGAACCAGCGACCTACGGATTTGTAGCACAGTACCTTAACCACTGTACTACCGCGGTTCAATACAGAAGACTATATTAAGAATGTATATTAAAGAAACAAGGTGTTATTGTGTGGAATGGTATCGTTGGGCTCAAAATCCAATCCAATGGGCAAGTGTTGTTGACTGGGTTACAAACTTTCGTGTTCCTAATATGAAGAAATTTTTTGTCCATCGGAATAATTATCAAAACGGACTTTGTTGTGTGGAATTATTTTCCTCTTGTATAGACATCCACCAGATCACAATATCATCAGTCATAACAGAGCTCACTGCTCAGGTTTCGTCATTGTTGTCTGATTGCCAACAGAAACATATATGTTACATATGTGCACTAAGAGTACACGTATGTGTACTAATCCACTGGTAGTACATCATGTTATGACTGACTATTTCATGTCAGCCCATGTAATACAAAATAAACAAAAAATATTTTCCTTTTAGAATTGTTAATTCCATGCATGATGATTTATTAAAACTCTGGTAAAACCAACAAATTTACAATTATAAAATATATTTTTTTCTATACTTAGCTCCTAGATGTTTCGGCTTACGTATATTTTAATCAAAATAACTAATTAGAATATGACAGCATTAATAAAACCATTTTATATGCGGTTGATTTTGCCCAAAATCTGAACAACCGACGTGAATGCTTATTGTGCAACTACTTATTGCTCTTCGTTTTAATGTTATTTTGGTGTAAGCTCCCCGAAGATGGCGATTATACCGAAATATGTAGGAGCTAAGTAACAGAAAGAGTATGTAGTTTGTAGAATTGTGTTTTTATTTATGTTACCATTGTTTTAAAAATCATCATATTTTTCATGATTTCAGTCTTCCGCAGCGAAGTCGTTGAGTTCTGCGCTCTTCTGCGCTATCACGCAGCGTGTAGTAGTTAATTCCTTACCAATATTCGCTGCTTAATAGCCCAGAAGAGCGCAGTTCTCATTATACATAGCACAATTTTTACAAGAGCAACAATATCTGTTAATTTTGTTGACCTAAAACGAACAGATCTGTGCACACTATTGATACATATTATAAAATGTCTGTATAAGCTACAAAAGAGTAAGTTTACAGAACCTGAACCAACAAATGTGAGAGGCGCAAGATCTTTAAATATCATTTTCTTTCATTAAAGACTCAACATTTAGTAGTGAATCAACTTAAAGGATAACAAACATACCTCCTTCATATTATCGATATAAGGCAATTCAGCGGAGAGAGTAAAGTTCATTTTATACTTTCTAAAATTGAATTTCAATTTTAATAATATTTTATTTGTCACAGTTTCATCGAAGCAGTACATCACATAGCCTATCAACCATCTGGTCGATAACTCATAATAGTAATGTGGGAGCACTAATTGTATCCTGAATTCACTGGTCAAGTCCTTTGGCTAGGTATGAATCAATATCTGCAAGGCAGTTCAGATTTCCTGCCAAATATCGCTCCACCGGCGATCCAATAGTATTACGCATCTGTGGGTTTCAGTAATGTTTGTTAGGCTTAATCAGTTGTACCCTTGGTCAGTAGTTGGACAGTTCCACTTCACAGGGCGTAGAATAAGCGGCATTCAGGTGCTCATGAATTAAAAATCCGTTTAATATTCTTCATTGAAATGAAATTAAAATAAGACACGAAAGTAACTTTGAAGTTTAGGGGTTTTGAACCCTGTGTTCTCAATCATTTTAAACACAATCTGTACTAGATTTTATCCACTACGTATGACTTCATTTAACGAGTAATATTAATTTTTTTCTGGCATTAAAGAAGGACATAATCTGTAACAGTATCAGTGAGTTCAAGAGACGCAATATAATAAAACGGAAAAGAGATATTCTTCCTGTGAATGTAAATACCATATGTTTAGGAAATGATAAGGCATGAAGATACTTTTAAAAATTTGTCACCTAAAATTTCGTTCAAGTGGTCAAAACGTCAATAAAATTAAGAATATACACATATATTCTCGGGGTCCTTATTTACATATCAGGAAATCTGATTACCTGAGAGTTGCAAATTTGGGTCCAGTCTAACCTCCTGTTCGTACTGCACTACATACAACATTCAAATCCTATCTACGACCATGAAGGATTCTGCTACATACTTCTTGTAAAAATAATATATAAAGGAGACACGAAGCTATTTTCATGTTTTTTGTGAAAAATTATTTTGGCTGATACTCCGTCTGTTCCTCTTTGATACGGCATTACCTGTATAAATGAGAATCCAAAAGGATCTTCGTTTTACAAAGAAAGACAGAGAGATTCATGCAATGCTATGAGCAGTAATACTCTGTGATAAAGGACTTCCATAAAAGGTATCTTCTTTCGTAGATATCCTTTACCGTAAACCGAGCTGGTCATCAAGAGAAGCTTCATAATCCTTGTCCTTATATTTTAATTGAAAAATGAGGGTCTGATACTTTTGTGTTAAATGGCATGACTGATCATCAACCAAGCAGTACTCACGCACAGGACCAGTGGACAGGATTAACTTCATTATCGTGTGATGATGTCAGTGAAAATTGACGCAGGCTCAAAATTGTTACAGTCAATGAGCACTTACGTAACGTAGTGAGAACTTTATCAATGTACAACCGTGAACCATATGAAACCTGAGTTTCTCGAGGCGGTGTTTATGGAGATTATTGCCTTCTCGGACAAGACATTTTGTAGTTCGGCACATAGGTGTCAATGCCGAGAAACAATCTGTTGCTTCGTTCGTGAGGCCAGAAGAATTGATAGTGGACACAACATGGTCTAGCAAAACGTTCGGTACATATCCACCAGACTGTGGGTCATGTCCCAGAAGACTCTGATACTCACTCAGAAAAAAAAAACTTAATATTGAAGCGAGTAAAAATTGTCATTCGAGATAAGTTATTCGTTTCTCACACAGATAATGCTTACATCCTATATGTAGGACAGCTTAATGTATCAGGCGACCTTCACAAAGTAGAGCAAAAAACGCCTTGCAAGAATACCAAGGCCGTCAGTCTGATTGTGAAAACTTAAAACGAAATAACAATGCTGCTCACAGCCCCAAAAAACTTCACATTCTGCTAGTTTAGTTTAAGTTATTTTTATTGTTATATATTATTGTTTTGTGATATATTATTTATTGTTTTTTAATGTATTTTCCTGACGTCTTGTATATAGAAGACACCGCGTTCCCCTTTAATAGTGTGAAAATCACGCATATGAATTACTTGAGTTAAAGTAGATATATATATATATGTGTGTGTGTGTGTGTGTGTGTGTGTGAGTGTATAAGGTTTAAAATTTAAATATAAACAGGTTCCAAGTAATCTGGGTTAAACAACAGTTCGCGGAGTAGCTAAGCGATTCATATCTTTTATGTCACTAATATTTTGTTCTGTAGGAAATATTTACACAGCAACTCTAAGAAAACCGTGAAAAGGGAATGATGGCAATAATTGCATTTCCCTTTGGACTCGTTACATTACAAATTTTTAATTGAGAAAGACTAAATAAAGAAGCAGACTACATTTCTGATATCATTTATTCCTGTCCTGTAAAGTCATTAAGGTTACTTTTATACAGAGATAAGACAGCAGTTGTTCATTACTAATGCTTTGTATATTCTTTTGGTAAAGTAATTGCTTTCTGTGTTCATTAACTTTGCAATGACACTGTACATATAATTCCATTTAATTCAGTTCCTCTGGTTCATAACACACTAAAGTAGGAAAGTTACGTAACCTTATATACCAATATATTTATTAAGACTTACGTTCCAAAGCACATTAAAATGTCTGTCTAATGGCCGCTTCATCGCTCATTAAAAGGAGAAATCTTAACAAAGTGCCTGAGTTAAGAAACATACGAACATCAGTTAAAAATGATTTACTCTTTAGCGTTTCCAAACAAATTGGCATACTTTCTTTTTCTTGTACTTTCTGTCACAAAACTCGCCCTTTAAACCTATCGTGCCTGAAGCTCTTTGGTACTGCTCTACTTTATTTATGTATAAGCTTGAATCTTCGGCACAACTTTTCGAAAACCCCCCGCGTAAATAATTAACCACTAGTTATAAACCAAAATACGTGCATCATTTTATTGATATCACCGAAACAAAAAGGACAGCAGAGCACGTTTTATATTTTCTCTTATGAAGAAGTGTGTACTGTAAACATGCTTCTCACGATAACAAACTTAAACCGTTCTTTTAAAAACGGCTGTGACAGACTGAAAAAGGATAATTTTGCAACTTTTCCAAATTACATTGCACCATAATAAACTAAAATATTATAGCGTGTTCACCACAAGATATTGATTCAAACTGTCCATACAAAACCAATAAACAAAAGAACTTCTATGTATAAAGTTACATTTACAAACAGCTTGCTAGCCTCAGGTTCCCGAATTAGCGAAAAACGTGTTTTAATATTTTGAAGACTACAATGAACATAATTTGTAATAGAAAATTTCAGATTATACCTCAAGAGAAAACTACGATCTTCAATAAGATAATATGACTACTAATGCTGTAAAGAGATACGATTCCTGTTGTCTGTAAGAAGTGAACGAACGCATAAATATAGCGTGAACAGAATAAAGTGTTTATAATTTCAAACCTCGCTGTAGGTCTACATATTCTCAAAATCATTTCACGTAGGTTTAGGAAGTTTCGTTGTAACATCAGTTACCTAGGATTCCAAGTGACCGGAGCTGAAGAATAGGAAGCAGTTAAATCATAGTAATTGACTAACGACTGAATAATTCCTGTAAATATTATCAAACATTTATCTCAGTATTTAACCAACTTGATGCACAAAATTTGTTTCACAATAAGTTTTATTTCATGCTTTTACATGTTTCGAGCACATGTGCTCATCATCAGGTGATCACAATTGCACCTGTTACACCCATAGGTGTGATGATACCAGAGGCTGCGTAATTTTGTGCATCAAGTTGGTTAAATACTGAGATAAATATACTGAGATGCACGGTCAGCAAAACGTCAAAAAATTATCAAACATATTTCTGTACAAACACGCGTGATGCCGTATCGTTGAATGAAATGCGGTGACTTGAGAGACTGGGAAACTGATTATTGTGTTTTATGGAGGCTTTATAACTGCGCTGATTATGTATATCAAATAATGTGAGAGCTAAGCATGAAGGCTAAAGGAAAAAGCGATAGTGGCCTCTGTTCCACCATTATGTTTCGAGCCTTCCTGATTGTATCGGTGAGCCGTGCTGGTTATAATACGCTGTGGGAGTGAGGGATATGGACTGTAGGAGGAAACAAATGGAATGCGAAAGGAAAATCAGATGTTTCATATTGAGAGAAAAGAACGCGAAAAGCCTTAGACCTCCTTAAGGCTTGAAATTGTTTATAAATTTACGTTTGTTATCTCATGAACAATAAAATGCATCCACACTACAAAAGCCTTTCATTGCAGAAATAATCTCTATTTAGTCCTAAAATTATTTTGCAACCACCTACATCTTTCTTTAAAATATTCCAAAATTCTTAATAGTAAAGTAAATAGTAAATACCGTAACCACCGTTTTTATAAAAGGCTAGAATAATCCTTTGTTTTTCTATATCTGTAGGCTTAATTGAAAATGTCGACCAGAAACATTTCCATGGCGCTTACGTTGTCGGAGTGTTTCGAGAAACGAAACACAAACACGTAGATTTTATATTAATCCCAGTTAGATTGCTTCCTAGTAAATTATTATTCTAAAAAACACAAATAAAACATGGTAAAGTTTGTCCTGAAGAGTTATACACATCAGAATGTCATAGATTCGCACTAATGACGGGTCCCCTCTTTTACGGTTTCTTCGCTAAAATTCCCGTGATTTTAAGAAAAACAGAGCGGTTCTACACATCTGCTGCTGCATTTTGTGATTTCTGTATCTTAACTATATACCTCACTGAAGAATAGACCAAACTGCGGTATGTAAAGTTATCGGTATTTGGCCACAATAAGTGAGCAAGTTAACTTTAGAAGTACGATGCATTAAGGAGTAGGAAGTTCACGTAATTAACTGCATATCTGTGGAATTAGTTTCCCTTTCCCTTTCACCTGCAGCAACTTCGTTAAACAAGCATCTCAGAGATCATTTGATTAGCTTACCTCAACCAATACATGTGGTGGGGTGGGAATTCAGAAATCCAATAGGACAACGCATCACCCCGCATATCAAATCACACAGAGAATATCCGGGGCTCTGCATTACTGTAATAGCTAAGACTATATATATATATACACATACAGGTGAAGTAATATTAGTAACTCATTTCAGACAATGGGAAATATCACAGAATCCATCTTCGGGACTGAATTCTGAGCAACAGCCACCACAGTACAGAATGAAGCACTAAATCAGTAAACATATGACATGTCAACACCTCAATTATGCGCTGTTTATAGATACTGTTATGTAGTAAGATTAATTTCATTTCATAATGGATTTATTGCTATGTTCCTGACAATGATTAATGACCCACTTTTCTAACGTGATGTTTTATGGTAAAAGTTGGGAAAATGTATTGTTTAAAAGGTTTCTACACGTTATTTTTAACAAACATGAAATTAAATATTGAAGTAAATCACAGACCTCTAACCTTAAAGCTGTTAATTCCCTGCAACAAGAACATGTACTATATTTTATTTACAAAACCAACATATGCACACAGAGTATACACAACAGTACTACTGCTATCTCTCCTTTATGATTCGGTGATTACATCATATTTTACAACATTTTCAGTAACTTGGTGTGTTGTACTGTCTGAGGGTGGCGATATAATCGCTGAAACGTGTGGCAGAATTAGAAAATGTACTGCTGTTTACTGTGTGGGTATATGTTGGTTTTGTAAATAAAACACATACACTTCTAATGTCCCCAGTACGTGGTCACAGTTACACGTGGTTCTAAATGTTGAAGGTGAATGTGCTCACGAAACATCGAGCTGAATCTTCACTTATGATGGATCTCGGCACAGGACCTACTGAATAATGCTGTACTGTACGACTGCTGTAATGCACGTGGAATTATGCTTATTCAGTACTTACACAAACATAAACAGAAAACACTGCAAAATCTTGGTATACCAATGCTACTCAGCTGATAAGACTATATGAAGTGCAGATAATAATTCTTTTAAAAAAGTGTATACAAAATTAAAAAAACCAAAAAATAAAACATTTAAATTCAAAACCATGAACTGGGGTAAATAAGCCTGGAGTACAAGATCAGGGTAAAAATGTCACACACGAACACACCTGCATACAACAGAAGATAAACAATCACTATCACTACTTACAGCTCCATAGCAACAAATTGGTGTCAACATGGTAGAGTTAGCAACAAATTGGTGTCAACATGGTACAGTTAGCAACAAATTGGTGTCAACATGGTCGAGTTAGCAACAAATTGGTGTCAACATGGTACAGTTAGCAACAAATTGGTGTCAACATGGTAGAGTTAGCAACAAATTGGTGTCAACATGGTACAGTTAGCAACAAATTGGTGTCAACATGGT
>Ga0123354_10014196_pt1 | contig 12399 bp, 7 predicted proteins | sample TergutLab28metaG_2_FD_97872 | JGI IMG/M metagenome (GOLD analysis project Ga0123354, IMG submission 97872) | Labiotermes labralis P4 segment gut microbial communities from Petit-Saut dam, French Guiana - Lab288 P4 | ecosystem: Host-associated > Arthropoda: Insects > Digestive system > Gut ... | reverse complement strand
GCGGACGCTTGTGAGTGCGGTAATGAACTTTCGGGTTCCGTGAAATGCGGGGAATTTCTTGACTAGCTGCAAACTAGTTAGCTTCTCAAGAAGGACTCTGCACCATGGAGTAAGTAAGTAAGTAAGTAAGTAAGTAAGTAAGTAAGTGTGCGATTGTAAGGACTTCTCTTCCATCGTTTTCCCCAACCCCACCCCCATCCACCCACCTTGAGCAAGACAGCACTATCACTTGATTTCTGCAGCCGTCGGGACATCCTGAGAAAGCCGCGCTGCGCTGGGCAATAATAAAAGAAACGCTGTGGCTTGGTGTATATGCAGAATGAGAATAATTAAATTGTTGCAATTCCAAAAGATGAGGAAATTTTAAGCAATATATATTTATGGAAATGAGAAAGACTTTGGCAACGAAGCAAACAAATTATGTGAAAATAGAATGTGTGACCCAGCTTCATGTGTTTTGGAGACGTAATGCTTATAGTCGACCTGACTCGCAATTGTGGCCCAGATAATGAAAGTAGCAACTTTTACGAAAACGGAAGGCTCATTATTGCTTTCAAGTTCAACTACAGAGGTCAATCAATATTTTTAACGAATTCAACAGGTGATTGACATCAAAATTAGAGGCACGTAAACAAGAGAGTGGACGTTATGCAAAGGTAAGGTTCACTCTATAACTTCCTATGAAGGCACACGGGGTTAGTACAGGTATAGATCTACCATTTGTTTAACCACGACACTAAGATGGAAGCGGGTGGTCAACGTCACGCTCCGGCCGCTTTACCCCCAAAATGATCCGGTACCCATTACACAGGAGGCTGAGTGGGCCGCAAGGCCAGTCTGGACGGGTGCGGAAAAACTCTTTCCTACCAGGATTCGATCCCCATACCGTTCAGCCCGTAGAGAGTAGCCATATCAACTGAGCTAAGCCGGGGAGGAAATTCAACAACACGGCTTCATTCTTTCAGCTTCCCTCTGAACAAAATGACTGCCAGCGTTGAAGGAAAATGACACTAAACATCAGTCATCACAAGGTTGGCACCACGTTTGACCTGATTTGTTGTTCAAGATCATCTTCAAGCATGGATAATGGATGGGGGTACCAGCCACAGGGATTTAGTGTTAACGTCAGGCAAAAGACGATGTTTTATAAAAAATTAATATGCATTCTGTACGAGATGTGTTTAACAGCATGTTTGTTAACACTGGTGCTATTAACGTCAAACAACATTTCGTTTGTCGTCAGAAACATCTTGATTGTATTGACCTGTAAAATTGTTCCCTGTTTTGTACGCTCCACTCTGAAGAGACTAGCACTATGTTTGCTGTTGCATTACGTGAACACCAGATAAAAGCCCTGAAATATGTCGCAGCCGCCCTATTAAAAATCCTTGGCTGTCACTTGGGTCAAACTTTTATTTAACGTGACGTTAAACCCCGTAGTCAAAGGATTCCATCAAATGTTGTGAGACAGTGTTTCTCAACTTTGTGAGACCGCGGCCCGGTAAATTCTTTTTTCATAAGACGAGGGCCCGGTCCCAACAAATTTACTCGTAAATACCTTTCCATTTTTTAAGTTCGTACATTAAACTAACATAAGTATTAATAATTAATTATGGCATAATCATAAAGAGTGTTAGTACACTTATGTATACGGTGTTGCATGTTGACAAATATAAAATTACATTTAAATTAGTTATCAATCACTGGACTAAGGAAATCTTGTAGCATATTTTAGTTTCCTCAGACCAACATCTGGGTCTGAGCTTTTCGACACATTCACGAATATTACTTACCTCAGAATATTTCCACTATAAAATATTTATTCATGAAAAATTCTTAGAAAATTAAAATGACAAATTCCAGGAGAACCTCTCGCGGCCCTGTATAGCTGATGCCAGGGCCCGGTACCGGGCCGCGGCCCGGCGATTGAGAAACACTGTTCTAAGACACAAAATGAAACTGTTAAAACCTATCTTGAGCATGACAGTCTTTTATTTTTTTACCAACTTGGTGCACAAATTCTTTATTCTAATACATTTATTACATTCCTCTACATGTTTCCAGCGTTATTGTGCTCATCTTCAGGAGGACAATTGTATTAACACAGCATCTGTTATCGTCACTGTGTTAATACAATTGTCCTCCTGAAGATGAGCACAATAGCGCTCTAAACATGTAGAGGAATGTAATAAATGTATTAGAATAAAGAATTTGTGCGTCAAGTTGGTAAAATAAAACATTTTTATATTAGGATGCCCGGTCAACAAAACGTAAAAATCTATCTTGAGCAGTTAATATTACAGTCTTCTCGGGTGTGACGTCGTATAGTCTGGTAGATAGCTTCTACCAGACTACACGGTTTCACATTCAAGAAGCTACAGTAATAATATGAACCGATGTGCAACTCCCCGATATGGTTAGGTGGCGGTCAGATTGAGAATTTTGCGGTTTCGTCCCTTTGAATGTCCTTCCGTCAGTCACTTGATGAAGCATCGTAAAATAAAAACGAAGTGTGAATTTGCGTCAGCGCCATATGTGTCAGTCAGCACGGTAGCAGTTCACATCAAGCGTAATGAAATGTTATTACAGGCCTGACTGTACCCTGTCGTTTGGAGTTTTCTTCTCGCTTCTCCCCCTATAATCAGTTCGACACCATTTGACCCGAAGGAAACAATATGTTCATGGGACTGGGTTGAGAAGTCAGAAATGAATATGGGTTTTTTTATACAGGTATATTTTTTTGGTGTGTTTTATATTAATAGCCGGTTGTGAGCCCTTCTGACTGGTTTATAAGGCACCCCACTAGAGACGAGTAATTTCAAGTGTTCTGGGCACCATGAAGGAAAATTGGAGTGGAAATTCATTTAGTTAACCTAAGCAAGGTTCAGTTCCTTTAGGCTGCAACATCACTCGAGCTTCTGATAGACATGCTGTCGAAAAGCGGCTCGCCAATTGTCACACACGCTTTTGACACTGTATATTCCGTGCATCTTGACTAAATCATTCATACATAACACCAACGAATGCACATTTAACACATTAAAAAATATGGTCTTGTATTGCTCCTACACATTTCGCCCTCATTTACGCCATCTTCAGAGACCTTTACACCGATATTTTAAAAATCCCTAAAATATAATACGTTACAAAATTTCCTTGTATTTATACCGGAAAACATGCAACTAATGTCAGAACACAGGCTTATTAATTTGTAATAAAGAGGGTATAGACACTTGAGGGTTATTTGACCGTGCATCTTGCCCATGAAATAAAGTGAAGGCCAACTTGATGCAACTAGGTAATTTTATTAATGTATTCTTAGCTCGACATGTTTTGGGTACATACGCCCATCATCAGGAGCATTAGATGTTGAGTTGTAGCATATGGTTTTCTGCGCCGAGTTTTTGGATGAGTGGTGGTCTTGAGAGCCGCTGCGTAGGTCGTGTGTACGTTGCTGATGGTGCCGTGCGGCACCATCAGCAACGTACACACGAACTCTTCAAGCGTACTAAAGGTACTATGTGTTCTTTAGACGACATCATATAAGCGTCGTAAATCGGACTTCAGTAAATTATAGACCGCCCGTAATGTTAACGATGCGATGCCGAATGTAATAGCATCATTGTTTCATGTAATAACATCATTGTTTCGTGTGATGAAAGCAGTCTTTCGCGAAACACGCTTAATTTCAAAAATCTTCTTCTCTTACGCACTGTTTATGTTTTTAGAAGTCATAAATTATTACTATTAACTTTCAGACACGGCGAGATATACGTTGCTCGCTGATCTCTGACACAAATCAGATCCAAACCAAAAGCAATAGTGTTCGCATGTGAAATATTAAGATGAATATCTACGTTCTTTTGGATTTTACCCAGCGTAGAACAGTCCCGTCTTGGACTGCTTGACCCTTAAAGATGAGACCGGCAGGTTGTCCGGAAACGTCGGTACGGAACCACCATTCTAAGCTGCCTAAAATCCCACATGATCGCCGATCTCATTAATATGGCGCAATTCGGATGCAGTTCGCGGAAGGTGAATGAAAACAGGCAAAATTACTTCATGGTTTTTGCTAGTCCTTTCAAACAAGGATCGGGATACCATTTTAAAATAACCACTTTTAGTTCCTCGTAACAGAGTACTGGTTTTTGGGCACGTTCTCAAAATTGCGAAAAGTGACCATTAGATTGGCCATGTCTGTCCTTCTATCTGTATCTTTGTCCGTCTGTCCTTCCTCCTCTCCACATGGAACATCTCGGCTCCCACTGGACGGATTTTGATTAAATTTCATACTTCAATGTTTTTAGAAAATCTGTGGAGAAAATTCAAATTTCATTAAAAAAATTGGCAAGAACAACGTCTACTTTACATGAAGACCAATATATGTTTATGATCATATCTCGCTCAGTTCTTTTAGAATAAGAAATATTTCAGACAAAAGTTGTAGAGAAAATCAAAAGACAAATTTTATGTTCAATAACTTCTTTTTTTTTCGAAAATCGTGCCGTTGATAAGATAATGTGGTAAAATATTGTAGAACCGAACAGGCCACAAATGACACTATAATACGGCACATGCGCATTGCATGCTGGATGAGTAAGGCTACAATCACATACTCAAAATATGTAATATTATTGCTTTTCCCACTACAACAATGGTTGCACTAACGCGTCTCAGTGTTGCACTATACGTACATCACTTGTATTCTTAAAGTAAAAAATAGCCCCTATAAGGACCATACAGGGCGTAACTGCAAGTGAAAGGGATTCACCTTTCGCCCTATCTGCAGTTACAGAAGACATCTTACACCCGGGATCTAATTTCACCCAGCTAGTCAATAAATTCCCCGTCTTTACTGCCGTGTTCAGAACAAGTCGCCCTGTGGTCCAACCCCAGGCAGATAAATCCAGTTCACAAACTGATAACCTTTTTATTCCAGATTTATCTTAATATTTTCGTCCTTGTACGTCTAAATTATCCAGTTGTCTTTTATCCTTTTTCATTCATTCTGCTTGATTTTCCCATCTCTCTTATGCGTCGTCCATGGCCCACTCATTTCACCTTCTGTATTTTGCACGCTAATATTTGAAAAGTACAAATAACGAAGCTCGTAATTTTAAACTTTCTCCACCTTCTCGATACATATGTGTTAAGAGATTTTGCACAATTTCAAAAGACACTGTGACAGATCTTACTTGTTAACGTCAAGCAGTGATTGTGTTTTTGACGTTCAGCTGATCATGCATCGTGATAAATTCTTATAATAAAACCAACTTGATGCACTAATTTCTCAAATATATTTTTGGATTAAACCTGTACATGTTTCGAACATTTCCTCTGTCCATCATCAGGAGTTTTTCACTGTACACACAACAATGTTATATGTCATGACTTGTAAAAACTCGGCATGTTTGTTGTCCCGAAGAGAATTTTTCGGTACACCGGGACACCGCTTTTTAAGCCTCATAAAACCGGGTCAAATTCGTTTCCCAAAAAGATAGAATTTACAGATTTAAATTTATTCGTAGATTACAAAACCCGGAGACACTGCATTACAAGCCATTAGCCAAACGTCTGTGTGTAGGGCATATAAATCGTTGTGGAGCAATGATAATAGTATCACCGTGCAATGAAACGTGTCGTTCCTAATATTTTTATGACACACAGCAGTTTGCCGAAATCTTTTTGGGTATATATATATATATATATATATATATATATTCAAATAGTTGCCAACACGGTATGCAGAATACAAATTTGATTCTGTGATAACAACCCCTTATTTATCTACTAAACACGGACAATGAATTTTATCTCCCGCCTGGGGCAAGAGATTTTCTACTTCTTCGAAGCGTTCAGAATGCTCTGGGGCCCACCGGGGGCGCATTCCGTGGAATTAAGGGACGGATGCGTCAAGTTTGTCACTCATCGCCATCTAGTGTCGAGCTAAAGAATGAGTGGCGCTACATCCGTACTCTCCCGCACATGCCTCCAGAACGTACGCAGGGGTAACTTTATTTTACTATTATCACATTGTTAGAATTATCAATATTTTCTTGGACATAGGATTTTTATTTCATTTAAAAACACAAAGATAACATTTTAATTACATTGCAGTGACCAACCCACCCCCTCATGCCATCAGACGGCTCTGCCCACACTGAGGCCAGATGTTTTTCATCCTTTCCTTCCTGAAAAATAAAATTATATTTAATAATTAGCAGTTTTCAAATAAATAACACGTTACTGATAAATTACTGCCAATGGGTACTAGGATCGTGTAGTCGGTATAGTGACTAGGGTAAAGTCTGGACGATCCGGGGCTCGATTCCCAGCAGAAGCAAAATTTTTCTCTTCTCCAAAGTATCTAGACAAGACCTTGACCCCATCTAGTCCCTTATTGGACGGAAAACGGTGACCATTTTCTAGGAGTTAAAGCGGCCGGGCCGTCAAGTTTGTCACCTCTATCTACTTTTAAGGTTAAGAATGGCCGGAGCTGTACATCTACATCCCTTACATTTCTTCATGGCTTGTGCAGAAACGAATTTACACGTACATCTTACTTGTTATGAATCACGTACACGTTACATTATATTTTATTGGGTACTTTCAACTTCTCACTATTTTCCTCCTATGCATTGCCCTTTACCAACTATTTTCTAATCGGATCTGAAGACAGCTTTTGGCTTCCCCCGAAAACAGCCGAAGCCCCATCTCTAAGCAGTCCGCGCGCCAGCAATAGTTTGGCTACGTAGTTGTTAAACACTTTTCCAACCGACCAAATCGAACCTAAGCGACAAAGATCGTTCTGCTAGAATTCCGACCAGTCTGCTGTGTGTCGTTTCGCTGCGGTTCATGCTAGTATGCGCTGCGTCGACAGGAAATATCATATTTCTTTTGTAAATTTAAGCGATATCTTTCAGCTCTTCTGTTTTTGTTGTGGCGCAGAATGGGTCTGACACAGCTTTTTCTGACAATACCTCGCTGACCTGCCGCGAGGTTTTTATTACGAGACAATTCAGAGAATAAGATTTTTGTGACATCTGATCTTCATTTCGGTTACTATGCCTTAGTTTCGACGCATTGTGAGGTAGAATTCATCCTAGAACAGGCCTTGAAGGCCCAGAGAGGGAGTAGAGATATACTTCTACTCTTTCTTTAACCTCGACGCTAGATGGGGTGGGTGGTTAGGGTCAACCCCCGACCGCCCTAATCCCGGGAAAGAGACTCGGTACCCCCTATACAGGAGGCTGGGTGGAACCCCGGGCCGGTCTAGACGAATGCAGAAAATTTCGCCCTCACTGGGATACTATCTGTTTAGACTGCTTGACCCTTGAAGATGATATCGATATGTTGTATCGAAACGCAGGTAACGAACTATCAAGCAATGCTGTGTAACATCCTAGAAGAGCAAAAATCTCTATAAATCTTATTGTAGCACCGTGCATTTTTGTAGAATCACTTCAATTTATCAACCAACGAATGCACATATAATTTCACATAAAACACTTTTACAACATTTTTTTTTAAAACTCCGGCATGTTTCGATCTTGTCAGATCATCATCAGGGAGCTTTGTTCCATGCTAAAGTTATGTTACATATTCATAATTCAATTCGTATTTGCAAACGAGGTGTTGTGGCAGCATATCATGTTGTGTAGGAATGTATTGTGGAGCAGTGGCTCGGTGTGCTTCAGCATACCGAGCCACTGCCACAACACCTCGTTTGCAAATACCAATTGAATTGTGAATACTATAATATAACTTTAGCAAGGAACAAAGCTCCCTGATGATGATCTGACAAGATCGAAACATGCCGGAGTGTTTTTTAAAATGTTTTATGTGAAACTGTATGTGCACTCGTTGGTTGATAAATTGAAGTGAGCAAAAATCTCATTTACTCCGCGGCGAAAGTCTGGAATAACACATTGTACAGTGTGGCTTGGATTAACTGGTTTTGAAACGCCCCCACCCAAATTAAAGTTTTCCATATGCTATTTTACCGTCAAGTGTAGTGCTTACTTTAGTGAAAGAGAAGTTGCTTATACCAGTACCAGATTCAATACAAATAATTCCTTTCGATGTTAAATTAGATGTTACTGAATCCATTCAATTATGTGATATTTGTAAGTAAATAATTTACCATTACCGGCATTTCACTAATCAGCGGGTCAGTAAGTGTGGTGCCCAACCTCTCAGTAATAGTAGCGTCAGGACAGAACCTACCTTGTTTTCCACTTATGAGTATTCTACACCAGTGGCCACAAACCATTTTTTGTTAGCGTACCCCACTACCTGAGGCCCTCCATTATTAAAGTGGATCCCATACAATCACATGTATTTCACTCCCTCCTATTATCTTAGGAACAGTAGTAGCAATAATGGCAATCTTTATATTGTTTGACTGATTTAAGTCAGGAAGGATGGGATATACAGGACATCTGGAAAAACAGAAGTGCGGAAACAATTTCTGTCAGTTGGAATGCTTTGGTGTAGAAAGCAAGATATTATTAAAATTTATTGTGGATAAAGAGCATGCGGAATTGTAAACTGGGTTCGACTGGGTAACAGTAAATTCCACTGGATCAGTTTGTAAAAATTTTAATCAACTTGCAGGTTCCAAAGTAGGGAAAACCTTGACAGGCTAATTGAGAAACCAACTTTTGAAGCAGATTCGACGCTATGAACTTAATATTAACAGCAGGTTTAGCCACCTATGTGTATGTATATATATATATATATATATATATATATATATATGGTTTATATTTTGGAGTACAAATTTTCTGAAAATTTGTGTAAAATAGTTTTGTTTTATTACTTGGTTTGGGATGGAGGGGGAATGTGGCACACATGGGTGACACGGAGATGCATTTATAATCTTGGCAGGAAATCGTGAAGGGAGGAGATCGTTTGGGGGGAGATCTAGGCTTAGGGTGAACCTACAGTTTTATAAAATATCTTAGACAGAGAAGTTCTATAGTAAAACCAACCAGATGCACGAATGCATCAAATTATTTTATTTTGGAATGACGCTCTATACGTTTCGGACGGTCTTTCCTTCCATCATCAGGAGTTCAAGACTATATATACAGCAACAGACATTTGTCAAAGAGATACTGCTGTCTGCTTGGTACAAGCAGACAGCTTGACAAATGCCTGTTGCTGTGTGTACAGTCTTGACCTCCTGATGATGGACCGAAAGACCATCTGAAACTTATAGTGTGTCATTCCAAAATAAAATAATTTAATACTTTGGTGCATCTGGTTGGTTTTACTATAGAAATAATATTATGATGCCCGGCCCTAAGAACGTCAAAAAAAAAAAAAAGAGAATTATTGACTGTGTTTTACAGGGACTCTCTCTTCAGTACACAGTAATGCATCTTGGACTTCTACAAGCGACTATCAGCTTCTGTTCCTTAGGCTTAGTCCCTGTTTCCGTTGCATAGCAGAGAGTTTATATATGTAAGCAGTTGTTTATGATTGATGGATAGCGTGTGTAAGCTTTTCATTCACACAGTGCGTGTTTACTGTTATTCTGTAACGTGCAACATCAGTCGACCGAAAGCCTCCAAAAGTACATAATTTTATCACTTCCTTTTCAATTTTTAACATGATGTTTCTACTTTCATTTAAAAGTGGTAAGGGATATGATTGATTGTGACAAGTCTCAGTTGTTATTGCTGCATTTTCTGGTGGTAATCGAGGAAAAGGGCAGAAAATTTTATTCAGGCTAGACAGTAGAGTAGCGAGTGGCGGAAGACGGTAGTGTAGCCGTTGACGTTAGCTCGATGGGTAACCGAGATTCGAATGTGCTATTTCCTGAATACTAAGCACACGCACTATGGCAGCGCGAATACACTAGTTGGACCTATTACGGCAGCTTGAGGTACCAAAACTGAGTGGTGGCTCTTCCAGGAGCTAACACCTACTTTGTACAGTTTTGCCCGGTTCTATTGTAACGTGAATACCGAAAGTGTTTATTGGAGAATACAGCGAATAAACGAACTGAAGCCTGCGTTTTATATAAAGTAAAGTGATCCCGTTATAGGCCCGGTGTGGCCCAGAGGGTGGGTAGAAGTATAGCTCTACTCTTCCCTGACCGCGGCACTAGAAGGGGGTGAGTGGTCAGCAGCATGCCCCGGCCGCACTTTACCCCCAGGAAAGACCCGGTACCAATTGTACAGGAGGCTGGGTGGGCCCTAGGGCTGGTCTGGACGGGCGGAAAATCTCGTCCCCACCGGGATTTTTTTTTAATACATCCATGTTTATTGCCTTATTACTGTTACATTCCCATTCACATCCTTTCCACCCTTCCAAGAATCAGGCGGACTGGCCGCAGTTTTTGTACTATCTGTCACACTCTCACCGTTTTACCACCTCCTATCATTACCCACACTGAGGCTTTTGAAACTGTTTTGTCACTGTCACTTTATGCTCCGGTCGTTGCAGCGATTCGATCCCGGACCGTCCAGCCCGTAGTCAGTCGCTATACTGACTGAGCTACCCAAGCCCACAAGCCTGTGTTTATGGGTCATCATAACTCGACATGAGATGCGTTCGACTCATTCGCCTGTTTTGTGCAAATTTCTAGCAGTAATTGTGTGATACAATTGTTGCAACAGTTTTGTTTTATTGCGAAAAATAAGCAGCGTGTCACAAGTGCACATGGCAGTCGTGTAGTAAATAACAGGCTGGCCAACAGCATGAAAATCCCTATAAGCTGAAAAGTAGGGAATATTTGTGTAAATAACTAAACCAGTGGCTTAGGAATTTAAAAGAAGAACGAAGCTGCAAATGGCTTCCAGTTATAACGTTGACATTTTAGTCCAATATTTCTCACACTGTGCGCTACAGGACTTAGGATATGATGCAAGCTCTGCCTATATTTTTGTGTAATTCTTTCCCCGTATCAGGACATCTGGCTCATTAAAGATCAATGGCATAATTTTGTAACTACCCTCGACCTATTGATGGTATAGTGATATGCAGCACTATGTTCTGGGGAGTAAAATAAAAAATTAAAATTTCTCTTCCATCCAGTACTCCTCGATTTCTGAAAGAGCGTTGCTTTTTTGGAAGGTTCCCAGACTTTGCCCGTCCTACTGGTAAGACCAACATGTTGATGAAGTTGTGTATGGAGAACTGATGGAATGATACTGACAGGGGACAACCGAAGTACAAAAAAAAAGTGTACCACTGCTACTTTGTCCACCACAAATCTTGCATAGCCTGGCATGGAATGGAACCCGGGTCTCCGAGGCGAGGCCGGCGAATAACCGTCTGAGTCGAGAAGGAAATGAAAGAATCTACACTACATATAGTCAGCTCTTACATCCAAGGGAACACTATGTTCTCCCGTTAGAAGTAACACAAGAAGAGTATAGGAAAAATATTACCGTTTCTTATAACAATCACGTGGAATCCACAAACATTGTGAAATATTTGGACAAAATGAAAATTTTTAGTGTCAGACTCAGCGACAAATACATTAATAACCAAACATGAAGGCTAACCGCGAAATATTGCCATTTCTTCGCACCTCGACGAAGTTGAATTCAGTTCACATGTTGACACTGCATTTCTATAATATCTTCTCTAATATTACATACTCTGTTAAATATAGGTATGCAAAACGCTCTTTCCTTTTGATGTTTTCAGACCAAAATCTTATATGACTATTTAATTTATCCCAAGTGTGTTACATGTTTAGCCCATTTCGTCTTACCTTATTATAAATCCTAGCATTATTGTATGAAGTGTACAAATTTTGATGAATATTTCGTAATTCTAAATTAATGGTTCAACAAATTCTTTGAAGCTAAAATATACATAATATAGTCATACACAATTTTAAGTTGTGTATGACTACATTATATATATTGTATATTATATTTTAGCGTATCTTCAACACAACCGGGATGTCTCACTTAAAAAAAATTCTTTGAACATTTTATTCTGCATGTGTAATACAGTTTAATTGCTATGCGTGCGTAATGTAGTAATGCATTTGTGACCTGAAACATTGAAACCGATGAAATGGAACGAAATTCGCACCAGAACACTGTAATTATGTCACCGGGAAATCCAGCTGTTTGTCGCATAAATTAGCTTCAACTTAACAAGCGATATTAAACCTACGTTCTGTGTTTGTGCAGTACAATGATCACATTATTTGTCGCTCTCTATGGAATGCTGTCTGCAGCTCTCAGCAAGGCATTTAACTCAGAACTCTCCACAAGCGCTCTGTAGCAAACCACAAGTGCTGCTACGCACCAGTGGCGTACTCAGGAATTTTGTTCGCGGGGGGGGGGGGGGGGGGGGAGGTACAAAAATAAAAATCAACCCGGGGGGAAAAAACAAAAAAGAATGGGGGGCGGTCACCCAACAAGATGG
>Ga0123354_10014194_pt1 | contig 12400 bp, 7 predicted proteins | sample TergutLab28metaG_2_FD_97872 | JGI IMG/M metagenome (GOLD analysis project Ga0123354, IMG submission 97872) | Labiotermes labralis P4 segment gut microbial communities from Petit-Saut dam, French Guiana - Lab288 P4 | ecosystem: Host-associated > Arthropoda: Insects > Digestive system > Gut ... | reverse complement strand
TCCTAATGGCGTACTCTAAAGCAAAGTTAAAAATCATTGGTGATAGAGCGTCTCCTTGTTTCAAACCATTCCTAATAGGGAACCTGTCAGACACATTCTTGCCTACCCGGACTCTGCTATATGCATACACTTAATAATTTTTAACGAATGAAATGTATGACCTCAAAAGTCATCAAAAGCGGCGTATTATTTTGCCCTGCAGGTCATATCGTAAGCTTACGTAAGTTATGCTAGCGACCACACGCGTTTATTGATGTAAAATTGTAAATTTTAGTGTTGTATCTACGGCTTGTATATAGGCTTAGAAAACAAATTCCACCGGCTGCACAAGGCCTGCGAGTTTATTTTATGTTGCCCGTACAGATAATTTATATTAATTACAGAATGTGCTCCGGCACATCGTCGAAGATTTTGGATATTTAAAGAATTAAAAATGTTTTTTGTTCGTTAGCCATTGTTGTCCCAGGATAATAACGAAGAACGCACGTCAGCGAAGAGAAAACCATGCAGTGAAGTGTCACATTCGGAAATAATATATTTGAGCTATTAAGCGTGTAAGATATTTGTATTTTTTTTTTAATTTTAAGGAAGATACTTAACGTGTTTGTTGCTTATAATGAAGCGCGGCTCGATTTCATGTTGGCAATTTTGGTTTAGACCGCACTGGATTTGCGTTCAACACCCCTAACGTAGAGAAAGATAGGTCTACGTGAATCTGATTTGGAAGTAGTTAGAGAAGTTTAAGGAATGTACAGCAGAGGCCTACATTTATTGATTAATCAGTAAAATAAGTTTTTTAAAGATGAATTACTGAGTGCAATATTCATGAAACATTCCGTGTGTTCATAAACAATGGTAAGTTAATTAAGGCGAAAGAGTGGCCGCGTAGGTACGCGTAACCACTCCACTAGAGTTTTGTGTTTCCTTTACTCCAAGGTGGAGGTTGGGTATTGCAGCTCAAGGTAGTGGTTTAGGTAATTTCGTCTCAGAAAATGTCTGAATCAAAGAGCATAAAAACTGCTCGAGCGAGTACACAGCTGGGACGAACCGTAAGAATTTGGAAATGTCGCTAGCTTGAATTGCCTTGAAAATAACGTATCGCTTTGTAGATTGGTAAGCTGAAGTTTGAGGCCATTTGACACTTTATTAACACCAGGTTAAGAATAAGGAGAAGCAGCAAGTTACTTTACTTCAATTTAAAATCTTAAGAGTCGCGATGTCCCGGTCTTGAAGTAGGTCCCATCGTTCTTAACCCCTACTCTCATGGATAATCATTGTCATACATTAAAAAGGTAGTATCACTACACGTCAAACAAACTTGCATTTCCTGTTAAGCATTATAGATCGCTTATTGTTTTTGTTGCAGGGTTGATTGCGATGCAGTCGAGGTGCTAATGTCTGATTCCTGTATTCGTGTCCCGACATCCGCTTTACGGTAATTGGTAAGTACCTTCATATTAAATAAATTTTCCAAATTGAGTTGACAGGCCACATATCAGGTGTGCTGTTAATTTACCCACCGAACTTAGAGTATATATAATGTTTGTGAACTCTCATAGTTGTTATATTAGCAGACAGCAAGTAAGCTGTAAATGTACTCACGTAATTTCACAGGATTTCGTTGTATGAAATACATAGCTGTAGTGCTTTTTGCAAACATTACTATAATCCAAGTGCAAATGATTGTATCCTCTGAATTATTTAGAATTTGTGTTTCCGGTCGCCTTCCTGTACCTGGTTCAAAGTTCGGTTGAAACCACTTGCTAGACAGTAAGCGGTCACTGTAACTGCCTTCCTGCAAACACTGGGTTACCGGAGATTTGGGGTTGCCACAACGATGCTGATGTAGTTTTCAGTCGTCTGGGTTATGACTCCTTGCAGATCTTTCAGAATCAACCAGTCTTTCGGAGAAACTTATGATTTCCTTTGTTATATTTCGAATGCCAGAGTCAAAGTCACGTTACGGCTGGTGGACAGCCAGCAAGTGTCTTGGTGTCGAGTCCCACGTGGGGCTCATGACAAATGCCACAGAACGGCAGACTGTAGCAGCGTGGCGACTGCCCATTTACAATACATGCAGCGGTGGTAGGTAGGTAGTCTCAACTGAAGACTGCACAGCGTATAGGTCTTTTTGTCTTTGGGGTCTAGATAGGAGAGCCATTTGTCCACCCTTCTTCAACCGATTGAGCCATCAGTCGATCGTGGACCTAGAGTTCGGACAACTTTGCAATACAAAAGACACTTTAACGAGGGATTCTCAGTCTTTTTGATCCGCTATCCAGGTCAGGCCAACAGCTTTGGCCTGCGACCCCAGAAGTCAGAAATAAACACAGGTGTAAAAAAACACGAATCGTTCTAACGAATGTGACATTTTTATTGATATAATAAAACGAAGACAAACTATGCATTTACATACTTCTGCATGAGTCTGAGTTAGTGCTATGAGTCGTCTTATTACTCTTGTATATGCCCGAGTTTGTCTTCATGATCCTGCAATTTTGAATTTTTCCGTGTTTTGCGAGGTTTTACTCAAATTCAGAAAATATTACCACTCGCACGATAAATTTGGCGAAAAATGATAATTTCATTTAGCTGATCCGATAATTTTTTTGATAGGCTGGCAACCCTAGTAGCCAGTGGTTTTTCTCATTTTTTGTAACATGTCTATCAAGCCGGCATTGATTCAGTGTTACAGTCCAGTTGAAAAGTGATGGCACGCGGTGACGCACGGGAGGGGAAGTGAAGGGGAAACTGGCGAATGGAGTGGGTAACCAGTAGTCTTGCACTCTACCTCGGAACATGGTGTATCCAGCATTACTACCGCTGATGCGCACACCTCGGCTGCCAGTAGTCGACTGAACTGACGCCCCCGCCGATTTAAATGGACTCATCCGTTTCGCTGAAAGACCAAATCTGGTTTCTGCGCGTGTGCCATCACATTTCAAACGCAGTCTACTAGAAGTGACAAAAAATACCGATGTTATACACTTATCGAAGGGGCGTGAGTTACTAGTAAGAATATGCTTGAAATAATTTCGCGACCCACCTAGAAGAGCTTCACTGACCACTTTTGGGTCGCGGCCTACCAGTTGAGAAGCGCTGTTTTACCGCACATCCCAATCCATTTATCGTAACGATTCGTGACTCAAAGGAACGAATCTCCGTGATATTGGCAAGTGGAATGTTCAGACCACGTGTATGGAAATTGTAATTAGATTTCCTCACTCCTCGCTGGTCTGTTTGTTGGGTGATGGATGGGTTTCAAACTGTCTGCGTGGTGTATGGCCCCTTCATTTGGTCACATAGTGCGGTGGTGCAAATGAAGCCAAGCAGTAGTTCTGAGGCTAGTGAATGTGATCCTGTGGGAAGCTTGAACATAATGGACATGCTCGAAATGCATTGGAGTGAACACAGCCGTTATTTGATGGGCTAGGTTATTGATAAAACATTGGGGGTACGATGAAACTAGAGCGTACGAGAAAAGTTGTAACTGCGTCCGCTCCGCATTTGAATATTACTGGTAAACTATAAAGTGCCTGTGCACGCCACGAAGGCGTATGAGGGGGTGAGGGTCTAACTGCATATATTCTTAACCCTGGCACTAGATGGATGTGCGTGGTCAGCTTTACTCTCCAGTTGTTTTACCCCTGGGGAAAGAACGCCTGGTACCCATTTCATAGAAGGCTGGATGTGCCCAAGATCAGTCTGGGCGATCCACGATTCCTCGGTCTTCTAGCCCGTAGCCCAGTCACTATGTCGACTGAGCTAATCACCTTATATAATAATAATAATAATAATAATAATAAAGCATTTTACAAGCGTTGTGAAGAAGTTCATTTTTGTGATGCAAGGGCAAACTGTTCAGGACGCGACTCTCTTTATTGCTTTACACTTTCCTTTTGAGTATCAACCGTGGCGTTAACGTTGATTCTGTTTCGTTTCGTGTAACATGGTGAAGCCCACAGGAAAATAAAAATGGTATGTTTGGGCACCTCAAAGGCAAAGATGGAAGGCACACATTTGTAGAGCCGACGCTTATTTTGCGCACAGACGCAGCGGAAAGGTCAGCTTAGAATGGCATTGAATAAGCATTATATAACACAAGACGTAGCATTTTAATAGGCAACGAAGTATGTTTCAGTCACTTACTTACTCCATGGAGCGGATTCCTTTTTGAGAAACTAACCGGTTTCTCAGCTAGTCATGAAATTCCTCGCATTTTATAGAATCCAAAGGTTCATCACCGCATTCACAAGTGCAGTATGTTTCGGTCACTCAGTTTAATATGTTATTAGTCGTAAATTATTTTGGTTCTTCAACTGATCGGTCAAGAAGTACGACCGAATATTAACCTTTGTACGTTCAGGACAAATAGTAATGTAAAGTTGTTGACCTGTAGTCTGCACGCCCTGAGGCTACCCACTGTCAGTTTTCATTACTGTTATGGCTATTTCGTCGTCCATTTTTAACTTTGTGTAAGTATTATAATCCTGAGATATGACATTGACGCCGAATCTTTTCAGTGTGTAGTTTCAAATCAATTCTTACGGGACTTACAAATGTGCAAGCCCAATGTGAAATTATTAAATTAGAGAACATAACCTGATGGAACGCAGAGCGTTTTTGAAAAGGCAGTCGACAGTCAGCTAGTACAGAAATTACAGATATTTTATGGAATTAAAATACAGACAAGGCATACCGTCAGACACAACACGTAAATGCCACACAGCAATCTGCTACATGTTTCGGCTTACCAGAACCATTATCGGGCACTTTTATTACAAAAGTTTAAAAAACATAGGTACATTTGCAACATGCAGATTCTTCTTTAGTATGGTGTTACTAATGTTGCACAGGAGTCCCATCAAATGTCATGGAAAATCCGTCCGCTGGGGCCGCGCTGATACATGCGGAAAAGCGGACGGTCAGACACGCGGAGGGACATGACGAAGGTAATACGCGCTTTCCGCGACTTTGCGGACGTGCCTAAAAGTCGCGTGTGCACTGATTAAACACTTCAACCTGTCCCTTGTGGCTTTTTAATTCGACACAAATTTAGGAATTCTGTTATCACCCTCGTGCATTATTTAATCCGAAATCTAATATTTTTATCTCTTATTGGGTATGCACCTTTACGACAGACGATAACTGTTAACATAAATCTTCTCTGTCAGTTTATTTTTCGATTATGGAACTGTTGTGCAAACACGCTGCCCCTCAGACTTCACGAAGGACAGAAGAGGCAAAGTACCTATAAACGTAACGTAAGGCGCGTTCACGTAACAATTGTTGCCGTGGAAAAGCAACAAGTATTACATATTCTGAGTGTGTGTAGCCTCAGCTATCCAGCATTCAAAGCCCATGCGCCTCTTTATATTTAAGTCTGTGACCTGTCTGGCTTTACCACATTTTTACACGTGTCATAAACGGCAAGATTTTCGGGAAAAAAAAGTTACTAGACATAAAATGTGTGTTTTACGATTTCCTCTACAACGTTTGTCTGAAAAATTTCACATTCTAAGAAGAATTAAGCGAGGTATCATAAATGTACGTACGTCTTCATGTAAAGTACCCGCTGTTATTAACCGATTTTAATGAAAGTTGAATTTTTTCGACAGGTTGTGGAAAAATAGTGAAATATGAAATTTCATGAAATTCCGTCCAGTGAGAGCCGTGTTGTTCCATGGGGCCGGACGGACGGACAGACATGATAAAGCTAATAGTTTCTTGTCACAAGTTTGCTAACACGCCTAAAGAATAATGAAGATTCAAGCGGCCTTGTACGTGAGGATACTAGTCTTCTCGGATATGAGGCTGTGTCACGTACTGATCGGCTCCCGACGTTTCGAAGGACCTAGACGCTTGAAGGTTAAGACGCCACGTTCTCCGTATCGTCGGGGACCAGTTACCCAACGACGCAATGTCGTATCCCTGAAGAACGGAATCTTCAAACACACCGTTGTGAACACATTAAAAAAAAAGTGTTATTACGTGCTTAAAACTAACACGAAGATACTAAAAATCGTTGTTATCAAATTTGCCCTTGTGTTAATGCATTTTGTGTTCATTTAGAGGTAAAGACATAGAAAAGTTATTGCGTGTGTAATGTTTTAATCTGTGTGTTGTCTGAATGTGTTCTGAGCGCCTGAAATTTGTCTTCGCGGAATATTGCACGCGTATGCTTGTACAGTACGAGGTCGAGACGTATTTACTCAGCACTCGTGTTTCACTGTCATAAATACACGTTCATAGTTCTGTTACGTCGACCCATTAAAGTTATGTGGTTACCATATTTACCGCCCGGTTTAACATACACAAATTCTGCATTCTGTTAACAGAGTGTATTTGTATGATTTTTACGGACCTCAGAACAAACAGCGATTATTTCCTTACACAGCAGTAACTAACCGAGACGGAGTGTTTACTGCGCGGTACGATATGAATGTTGAAATATAATTCAGTTTAATATTGATCTTTAATTAGGCCGTGATACGCTCAGGCGATTGGCATGGTTGCCTCATGTGCTTTGTAAGACGTGATCGTTAAGTTCCCGGACTGGTTCAGTAAAAAAATTATCTGTATTGCTTACAGATGCATACTCTTAATCCACTTCAAAATAGGCTCCTTCTGAAGTTATGCAATTATGACAGCGGTTCTGCCATTATTGGAAACATTTTTTAATTGAGTTTTTGAGAATACTACCCAGTTGCTTCGTCGTATTCTCTTTGATGATGTTACTGTCGAGTATTTTTCCTATTTAGTGTCATTTTAAGTTTGGGAAACAGCCGGAAGTCACGTGTATCCAGGACAGGGGAGTAGTGGTTGCTGAACCACAGGAATGTCATGGTTTGCTAAAAAAAAAAAATAAACTTGAACCGATTGAACTGTGTGCGTCAGTGCATTGTCATGATGCAGAACCCACGCGCGAGATTCCCATTTCTTTGGCCTCTTGTGACAAACGGTCATTCTCAGTCGCTTCAGAACCTCAGTAGTAATGTTGATCCACTGTTTGACTTTCGGGGACATTCTTAGTGAATAGTCCCTTTCGTGTAAAAAAAATTAAAATCATCGTGACTGTCACTTTGGAACGCGCCTGACACGCTGTCTTCGGTCTTGGAGACTCGTGCTACTTCCACTGCGAAGAATGACGTTTCGTTTCTGATCGTATCCGTAAACCCATATCTCTTCACCTGTGATGATGACTTCCACGAAGTTCTGATCCGTTTATACCTCTTGAAGGAAATTAATGGCGACAGACAAGCGGTGTTCTGCTCGATATTGAGAACACGAGGAACGAATTTCGCAGAAAGACCATTTCTGCTTGTTGACGTCCGCCTGGGTCGCGGATCGTCATCGCCTGAATTTCGGCCTTCTTCAAACTTCGTAAACCATTCAAACTTGCGAGCACGACTTGAACAGTCATTTCCAAAAGCAGTTTTTAATATTTCAGAAGTCTCCGCACTGTTTTCCCCAAGTTCAACGCAAAACTTGTTGCGCACACGCTGTTCCTCCTCGTCCTACATTTTGATGGCGGCCCGAAATGCGTCGAGGCACACGTACAGTACATGCTCGTTCCACCAAAGCTGGTGAGGCACTGCCTGACTTTTTCAGGCAGTCATTTATGCCGTAAGGAGAGGGACTCGAGGCCACATGCCAACAAAGACGCGCGTTCCAACTCCTCCCCCTAGCGGAATAACAGGACCAATCTCGGAACTTATTGATCACACCTTGTATATTTTCGCAGCTATTGCATTGATAACTGTGACTATGTTCAAGAACGTATATAAGTTCAGAGTATCGTATTACTTGAAATCTATGGGAGAATAGTTCGGAATAGAGGGTGTATCTGGAATGCTTAGACGAACTTCAAGGGTGAGTTTCGCACACCAAAGCAAGGGGAGAAAAAAAAGTTTATATCAATATATGTCCGCAAGCAGTGGTCGAGGTACAGCCCAACAGCGTGTTGACTCATGATCAGACGTGCCCATGCTTTTGTTGGTTTCGGTTAATTGCATTTTGAGCACTTGTGAATTGTAACATAATAAACAATAAGAGCTCAGCAGTTATTAAATGGGGAACTGTACTGTAAATTCATTATGTCCGTTGTGAGTGAAATGATACGTAGTTAAGGTACTTATTGTTGAATATAATCTATCAGTTATGCTCAACAGGCACTAATTTTCGGGACATATATTTATGCGAACACTTTTTTTTGTTTTGATATGCAGAACTCACTCCAGAAGTTGGTCCAAACATTTTAAATGCATGCTGTATAACTCGAGGTTCTTAAATGGCCTAATATGGCTGCATATTTTCCTTAAATGAAATGTGTAGTAACCATGTGTGCCATCGAATGTACCAACAAATTGGAGTTCTGATGGGTATTCTCTATAATAAAAAAAAGAGAAGGCGTTTCTTGGCTTTGGCCAAATCTAATTGCCAACAGCTCATATCGCTCACTGAAAGCAGTATTGGCACAATCCAAAAATTGCCTATTTGGAGTCGATACCGCGGTGAGCTCAAATATATAACTATGTCTGACAATACCGGCACAATTGTCAGTTGAAACATACCCCGCTAGATGACGACAGTGCTGTTATTACACCTTGAGATTTACAGCTGGACAATGCTGAAAGTACATTTTCCTTCTCTCATTCCGTAAACACGTATTTTTGTCGTAGGCCACTGTTGCATTCAGGAGTAATATGTAGCTGTTCGCACTACTTACGGCGACACAGCTCGCAGACCGACTCCGGGACAAACCTAGCTTCCGGGGTTCTATCCCCGGGAGTAAATCGGCCGTGGTCTGAAGCTACCCACTGACCTCCATCCAGTGTTGAGGTTAAGAATGTGTGGAGCTATCGCTGTTTCCCCTCCGCCATGTGCAGGCATGGTGCTGTGCTACATATGGACAACTTTTTCGTTTAACCCCAATTTTCTTTCAGTAAAAAGGTAAATTTCGCCCTAGAACTGGCCATGAAGTAGAGGTATACCTGTGCTGTTTCGTGATCGTCGGCATAGATGGGGGTAGTGGTCAACTCTGCGCTTCGGTACCCATTGCATAGGGGTAAAGCGGCCGGGGCGTCAAATTAACCACTCACCTGAACCTAGGGTCGAGGTTGAGAAAGAATGGAGCTGAACCCCTATTCCCTCTGAATTTCTCCACGGCGTGGACATCAAAAACTTTAACGCTACCTTTGTCTTTATTCTTGAAGTTTAGAGATATTACTACTACTACTACTACTACTACTGCTGCTGCTGCTACCACCACCACCACCACCACCACCACCACCACCACTACCACCACGGCACTCCAATTGCATTTTATGCACTGATTAAAATACTCGCACTACATAGTCTGAGGACTCTTACGTTTGACCTAGGAAAGAGACCAACTACGTTCCCATCATCACGGTTCGCATGTCAGAACCCTGGCCGTTCTCTGAGATGGCGGTGTATTTTAAAAACCTGGCGCGGCTGTCCGAGGTTTCATTTCACGAAGCAAAGTGCTTAGTGAGAAGCTAGTAGTTTCTCACCTAATCAAAACATTCCTGGGATTTTTTGGAACCTGGAAGATCATTGTGATGTTTACAACCGCTCCTCTCGAAACTGGTCCCTTTCCTTAGCCACATTACTTCAGGCGACTTCCTCCCATCGTATTTCTATAGGAAGTTATATTTTAATCAGACAGTGGAGGAAGTCCAGTTGGAGTGTCGGAGTGAATGATACTCACTTCTCAGCATGTTTTGCTTTACGTACCTGTCTGTAATCAGCCATTTCATATACAGCAGTAGTAATTCTGCGAAGTTTACTGTACGGAGAACTTATCAGAGAGCACACACAGCAAAGGAGAGAGACAATTTGCGTAATGATGGTATCCAGCTCTTCACCTCATGGCTATTCTTGAAAGTAAGATTTGCGTTCGGCGGTATTCCGTAATTCTGTCAGTTTACACGGTCATGTTACACCTCCTATCAGTTCTGTAACTGATAGCAGTTTGCGTCTATGAAATGTGTTTCTGAACTCGACTGAGCTAGTAACTCGTAAGCTAGGCAGGAAACGTTAAGAATGGCGGGCAAATTTACCTCAGAACCGTTATGTGGTAAGCATTTCCCCCTAGTGAAATCCCCCTCCCCTTTATCACCTTAGTGAGCCCCAGCTGTCAGTACAGCTGTATGTGTGCGTTGTTGTTTAGCGAGGCTTGTCCAAATGTACACTCACTTTATGTTACAAAAGTTGAGCATCTCATTTATTTTTCAATTCTTGTGACATGCGGGTAACGTAGGTGACACCATCTGAGGTACGAAATTATTGGCGTTCTGTACAAATCGTGGAAACAGACCCGTGCAGAAAGTTGTGGTGGAATCATTGACATAGGGCTGGCTTCTTCTGAAGAAATTACCGTTTTGTACAACACGCTGTGAATGTAGTTCTTATTTAGGTATGGTTTATTTAGCGACGCTGTCAGTAATGTAGGGTATGTAGCGTACAGTGGTAGGCTACACTGTGGTGGTTAGTGAATAGAGAATTGGCAGAGATGTGGAAGGAAGCAGTCGTGGCCTCATATGGGGTAATAAACTGGCATTTTCCCGGAGGGAAATGAGGAAAACTACGAAAACTTCAGTCAAAATGGACAGTTACGCGCCTGAGGTTAGAACCATACGTTTCGAAATAGAACTCAAAAGCGGCACCACCTGAGCTACATTGCTGGTTGTTTTTGTTTTTGTTGTTGCTGCTGCTGCTGCTGATGATGATATTCGTTTATTTTTTGTTCTTATTTTGGTTTTTCATTCTTTAATGGGATTTATAATTGTAGGTTTTACCAAATGAATTTCAACTGTCAACGTTTATTCTTGAAAGATAAGAGGTTTGCGGACCATGTAGCATGTTCCAAGCACCGCTTTCTTTCAGTAGTTGTCTGAGGTAGTGTTTCTCTTCTCCTTTTTTCCAGGCTCGAAGTTTCAAATTCATGTACTGTGTTTCGGCACCGCGCCTGTTTCTGTCTTGTTTTGTTGTTAATAAGACAGCAGCAGCGGTGATGGTAGTCACTACTGCCACTGACTTGGAGTTGATATGCTTGCCACACGACCCTTTGGGAGAAAACCTGTTTCCCGAAATGTCATGTATACAGTGGTCTGCAGTTTTTAATAAAATCCAGCGCCATCTCAAAATTTTGTGTGCTAGGAGGGTGACACGGAGCAAAATAGCGTACTAAAGATCCACCAATATTAGACGCGACCATACACTATTTGCCCCGGGCGACCTGGTGACTGAAAACTGTACTGTGTGTGTGTGTGTGTGTGTGTGTGTGTGTATGTATATATATATATATATATATATACACACACACACACACTAGTGTGTAAGAAATATGCTTCACACAGTGGGCGGTGCCCAGCATAAGAGTCTTACCATGAATCTGCGACTTGCGAAAACCATTATTATAGTTAACTGGGATTATGCGTACCGTAAATGAAGTAACCACCTACGTGCTTGATGGCAGGTTTTAGTTGTTGTGATGGTATTTTGTCTTACTCCTGCATCGAAACCGGACCTGGGACCCACCGAACCCTTTATACAGCGGGCACCGGGGTTTTAAACGGCCAGTTCGGCTATTGTTGAGGTTACGAGTATATGGATCTTTCGTTATTATTGTCATAATCATAGTTCTCCTTGGTGCTATTTGTAATTTCATTTATTTTTTAGTCCTATACGCTAGAACGAATCAGAAGTGATTACGTCTGTATCGGGAAGTACAAAAGAATGAGTAATGTAGCAAAGAATGTAATGTCCACGTAGGTGTATAGCTGGAATGGAAATTTAAGTGTTCAGTAGTTGTTCTGGCTTCCCATTTAGCAGGCCTGAAGCTTGAACTTCATTAAATTTTCTTTCAATGCATTTTACATCACTTTTAACTTCCTGAAGTTGTTTTTGGGGAAAGCAACGCCCATATTAATGCATATTGTAGATTTTATTAGTGCTTACTTTGGTAACAATATGTATTTAAATCACTAAAACAGCAAATGCTTCGTGAGACGAGGATATATATATATTTTAAGAATTTATTTAAATCAGCGATCAGGATACAATCTTATCCTATGAGCTAATGTGCGGACTGAAGGAAGGCTTTGCAATCCTCAGGGTGGTGGTAAGTGGTCGCGCCCAGCGGCTTGACCTTGGCTATCAAAAATAGATCGGAGGGCCGAGTTCGCTTTAGTCTTCTGGGTTGGTTGGCATCTAGGAGCTGTTGTAATGTGGGGTTTGGATGAGTGACTAGTTTCCAGTGATGTTTGGCGTATCTGTCTGTTATGACGTCACGGACGAACGGGATCTTCAGGTCATCGTGTAGGGTGAGGTTTGTGACGTACCATGGGGCGTCAGTCATCATTCGAAGTATGGA
>Ga0123354_10014193_pt1 | contig 12400 bp, 6 predicted proteins | sample TergutLab28metaG_2_FD_97872 | JGI IMG/M metagenome (GOLD analysis project Ga0123354, IMG submission 97872) | Labiotermes labralis P4 segment gut microbial communities from Petit-Saut dam, French Guiana - Lab288 P4 | ecosystem: Host-associated > Arthropoda: Insects > Digestive system > Gut ... | reverse complement strand
GTTTGCTGTGTGTACAGTGAAAAACTCCTGATGATGGACAGAGGAACTGTCTGAAACATGTAGAGTTTTATTCCAAAAATAAATTTGAGAAATTAGTGCATCTAGTTGGTTTTATTATAAGAAATGATTATGAACCATCCCTGACTGAGCATAAATTTCACAGAAGTACGGTGCCTCGAGTATGTTTGCTAATTATTATTTTTCATGAGTGTTTTGGATTTCAGAAAAAGGATGGTAGTGAGCAGTCAAGCAAACCAAAGGCAAGACCTGCTGCCGGTGGTACAGGACTCCTGCCACCTCCACCCGGTGGTGTGAAGATATCACCACCAGCAGCCAGTGGCAACAGAAACACGCCTACTTCCTCTCCTTCACATCAGGCACCTTCAAAGCAAACTGCAGTATTAACATCAAGTAATGTGGACCTGTTACTGGGTGCTAGTGCTAGTGTTCCAGGGGGTCAGCCTGCAAGGTCTGCAGCTTCAGGAGGTGAATCGTGGGGTGATTTTGCTAGTGCAGCCCAACCAAGGTGAATGAAACATTGTGTTTTTACTATAGCAAGTACTGAATTAATTTTGCATATAGGTGAGTTGCATGGTTACATTCAAGTCGCCTTCGTAGACTGAATGGCAGGACATCATAAACACCCAAACATAAATTTTGTCACTTAATTTACCCATTGACGTTGCAATACTGTACTTTTCATAGTTGGAGCATCTGCATTTTGCTTTAGGAATAATGTGGACACAATACATTATACGGTGTGCATGACAGTTCTCCTTTGTTTTGATCGATGCTCCACTGTGATGCATTTCAGCCAGTATATCTCCTATTCATATAGAATTATAAACGTAGTGTACATACGTACTATGATACTATTTTAAATAAAATTCATTTTTTGATTCATTCCATTGCCATGTGCAGAACGCAATGATTCCTTGCCATTCTCAGCAGCTTCTTCCATTCCTCTCTTGTTATGTAGTTTTTCCTGCCACCCTTCTTCACATACTATTCATCCATCCTCCCTCACTTCATCTATTTCTTGGTCTACCTCTCAATCTTGTTGTTCCCAAATTCATATATAATATTCTTTTGGAGTTGTGTTTTCTTCCATTCTCTGTACATGCCCAAACCAACATAATCTATTTAACCTTCTTGTCTCAGTTATAGGAGGTTTTTTAACGATTGCATAAATTTCTATATTGGTTAAAATCTTCCAGTTTTCTTTTTCATTGTCATATACTGGGCCTAAAATTCTTCTATACACTTTCCTTTCAAAAATGTTCATTTTCTTTCTATCTCTCTTTGTTAGTATCCAGGTTTCTGATGCATATGTTAATGTTTTTCTATTATTGTGTTCTTTAGTCTTAATTTTAGATTCTCTGATATGTATTTATTTTTAAAAAAATTTTGTAGCATAAATATGTTTTGTTAGCATTTTTATTCTTTTTTTGGAAGTCAGTTTGGTTATTGTTATCTTCATTAAGTGTAACTCCTCAATGTTTGAAATCTTCAACTCTTTCAAATTTGTATTTTTTTATTTTCAAATGTCCTATTTTAAATAAAATGAAATACAATAAAACACTGCTGTGTGTCTGTCTGTCTGTCTGTCTGTTCATTGCATCCAAAATGCCTGGCATCATTTGTCTGTGTACTGTCTCCATAATTGTGTCGAAGCTGCTTGAGGATGGTGAAGAATAGTAGTGCCGTAGTATGTAGCAGTGGAGCGGAGATTACAAACAAGGCTTGTTGTGCAGGCTGCATCACATCTGTGTTACTGTGAAACTGTACTTCAATTGGATGACACTAACTGTGTGCATTGTCAGTAGTTTACGTTTACACTGATGTTAATTTGACCTTAAATGTCATTATCATACATAAGAAGTGAGACCAGCAGTCCAAGAGCCACTGTTTTCTTTGCTGTATCAGTGTGGAAACCTTCGTGGTCCAACAGTGAATTGCCCTGCGAGGGCCGCAGTGAAGGTAAAGAAGTAAACCGTATTGCAGTAATCCATCAAACACAGCTAAACTTTGTTATTGTTTTCAGTATTTAGAATTCCTTGTGACATTTTGAAGCCAAGCTGGTGGTCTTCAGTTGATACACAATATACACAAACTGCTTGGCAGGAAATTAGCAGCATAAAGTTCTATAAAAGTACATGAGATCTCATTTTAAGTAAATGATAATAATATATATGAAAATTGATGTTATAGAAATAAATTGTGAAGTTGTGCATATTGCAGCTGTTCGGCGTTTATCTTTGCCAATTGCCAGTTTAAGGTTATGTTATGTTATGTTAATTTGCCCCTGTGCCTAATTAAGCACCATGCCATGAAGCAGGGGAGTGGATTTATAGCTTTATGCATTCTTAATCCCAGAATTTTGGAAGAGGTGAACTGTCTGATTTTCATGTGGACAAACATCAGGTAATGACTCAGGTCTTCTTGGAGGTGATACTGTTATTGGGTGAGTGGCTGACATTGGTTTGAAGGAATGCACTGTAATGCCTTCAGCTACAAAGGCCAAGCAATCCAAGAATTTTTCTTCGATTGCTTGACTTCTTTGCAACATCGGGAACCTTTCGCCCAACAAAACAGTATAACATCCAACAAGTCCTGCATCCCTCAGCAGAACTGCAAATCTTGCAGAGTTTAGGTACGCTACAGAATGTTAATAGCATCCTGGTGCACGATTGCTGTTTGTAACGGTAATATGTTGTTTCTTTATGTTTCAGTACGCCTCCCATCAATTCCAGTTGGGTTCAGTTTTGAAGGTATTGCCTAATTATGTAAGACCTATGGGATGAATATCGTTGATGGTCTGTCATACATATATGTATATATGACAAAGAGTTTGATGACAGAACTGTACTGTATAGAGTCATCTTGTCATTATAATTAAGAATGTGTGTTAATGTCAGTCTGTTCAGTGTACTGTGTAGCACATTGTCGGTAGGTACTAATTATACTTTAAACAGTATCTTCCAAGCTAGACTGATAGTCTGAACATATATATATAGTGTAACACAACTGTGGTAGTGTCAATAAAACAAGACATTTGGTTCATCCTTGGTGAGGGTCTGTTTATACTGAATTAGGGCACTGGATTTAAGGCAAGTAATTAATTATAATAATAATCATATTTATTTAACTGCAATTGGGTTTTCACCCGGTGGCAGTCGTGTCATGTCAGGCTTCAGCCACAGTGCAAATGAGATTTCTGCTCTTCTGGGATACACGCAGCATAGATTAGTGGTTAAGTTACTGAAATTTTGGGACAAGTCTTGATTTACCGTTGAAGACGGGGCCAATAGGTACCTGACTACCAATCTCTCCTGCATAACATCCCAGAAGAGCAGAGATCTAGGTTAATTAACTGTTATAGGTGTGTGTGCAGTCCCTGTGTCACAAGTGTACCTGGTCCAGTTCTCTATATAGGAACATTATTTTATCTGAAAACTATCAGCAGTCACTTCCTATCAGCTGGTTTGACATCAGCAGTCTAGCAGAACTTCGATGTGCAGTGTGTGAGAGAGAGAGAGAAATGTCAACATTTGTAGAACCTTTTTAAATCTGGTGAACAGAATTTAACATTAGCATTTTTAATACCAAGGTTTAAATTGAGAGTAGTCCCCAGTGGCCTGGTGCAAAGTGCCAAGACCAGTGTTACTAGCGCATGTTGTTGGCAACTCTAGCTGATGTTTGGCCACTGACTTTGACATTTAATAATTGCTGTAAAGTCGCCATTGCACCATGAAAGGTTAACTGTAGCATGCTGAACCAGAATCCATGGAATGGTCCTGAGTGAAGAGTGATGTGAGTTGTCAGATAAAATAATGCCCTTGTTTAATGTTAATTATTTGGCAACCTGACAGTTGCTGTCTTCTCACTGTGACCTTAAGGTTACATGAATACAATTAGTTGTAGCCTTTTATATTTAAATACAAATTGTGAATACTTCAAAGAGTAAAATAAACAGAATTCCCTCCATTTGTTAGGCTCAACAAGTACAGGAATTACATAAACCACTGGACCAAGATTTGTGGCAGCAGAGATCAAATTACTGAGGTTAACTGCAGCATTTGTATGACCATGAAACAAAGATACATGTGTAAATTAAATTATATTATTTTGGATTATAGACATCAGTGAACACATTGTTTATTAACAATGAATGATAAAGGAGTTGCCATGTTAGTTTACGAATACATTCCAACTGGCAGAAGAAACATAGGTCAACCATGGAAAAGATGGAGAGACAAACACCTATGATGGTGGAACAAGCCAGAAAGGCTTATACACTGGTGCTGCTGCTGATGATGAGTGGACCAAGTACACTGGGCAGCCTGGGACTGCACATATCTGTAAGTAATTGACTACAGCTGTATAGAGATACTTTGGTATACAGACCACTTTTGCCTCTTCAAAAGCAGGGACCTACAAAAGTGCCCATCAGTTTTGCTGTTACCACAAAAATGGATTTATTTTCTGTTGTGTGGGCAGGCCCAAGAAGACCTATAATGTATGACTGGAGCTTTTTGTTGCAGACCATGTAATTACAACAAGTGCAATTGATGATATGCATATTACCCAGGTAATAGTTTATAGTAATTATATCAAAATAATTTATGAGAGAGATAACAGATATGGAATCGTCCATCCAAAATTGTTGGAACAAGGGGATTTTCTAGGTACATGAGTTTTTTGCATAATTTTGAGCACCATGCCTAAAAATGTACTGAAACTTGTGTTAAATTTACAAAAAAAAATAAGTAATGGTTTAGCCTTGAAAGTGACTATGTTGGGTTAGTTGACATCAGTGATAGGGCATTGTCTGGTGAAGATGGGAGAGCTGCTGGAATTACTTGGCACTAATTCGAAAGATATTTGTTCTTCAACATAGCCTGTTTTTGGGGCATTATGGGTACCGGGATGCTGGATGGAAGATCCTATACCTGCATTTGAGTACTTGTCTACTGAAGGTCCATTTGTAAGATGTATATTGTCATATAGCTAGTGCAGCTCTTATCCTGTTTCATATGGATAAATATTCTATGATCATGGCCATTTGTACAAAGTATTCTCTAACAACAGTATGAATTATTCAGTTATTGAATTTAAATTATGTTTGTGTGTTCATGTGTTAGAGGGGAGTTACTTTGACTTATTACATGTAAAGTCTGCATATCACTGATCTTAAGATAATTTATCATATACTGGTGTTACTGTGAGTAATTTTTCATAATTAAGTAAAGTAGAGTAATGTATATTGGTTAATGCTCTGATTACTCAGGCTCCAGTGTTTTGCGTTACTGCATCTCTGCCTAGCATATACAGTATTATGTCTTTTGTTTGTTACGTATGTAAAGACAATGTAAGTCACATCATCAAGGCAGCATAGTTTCTGTAATGCAACAAATCAGAAGAAAACTTTATACTGTCACACACAACTTTATTAGTAAACAAGATGTTGGTACACTCAATTCACCAACATGTTGGGCTTCGTAAACAAGCCATCATCAGGCTCACCTCAATGAAAATTGTAATAATATAAACATGACCTTACATTATGTCCACAAAAATTATGTGATATCACACCCCTTAACAGATTTATTGTTGACATTATTTTATAGCCTTTTGACACTGCTTTGTTGTAACCTCTCTTTCAAATTATATAAAGTTTAACCTTTAAAACTTCCAAATACCAGTTACCTTACCTTGTTGTTCAGCTGTATTTTCTTATTTTCTTTTCAATGATGTGCGTGATCTATATTCGTATCTCTTGGTAACTGCTAAAGTAAACAGTATTCCATTTTGTATGAATTATTCATCAAATATAGATGTTACATATGATATTTTCTTCATTATTTGATGTTTTATTCGACATACCACATTGATTATACATTTTTTCGTTCCCATTTTCTTAGGTCAGATTTCCCCCCCACTTTCGTAGGTCAGATTTCCCCCCCACTTTCGTGGTTGGGAATATACAGTATGGCGTGTCTTTTGTTTTAATGCAAGAAGCACAATGGGCATATCATATACCAAGAATTTAATGTACATTTTGGTACTTCCTGTGCTGTAATGCTGGAGCCTGTGGTGAGGTTTTTATAACAGTTCTTGTAATAAAACCAACTAGATGCACTAATTTCTCAAAGTTATTTTTGGAATAAAACTCTACATTTTTCGGACAGTTCCTCTGTCCATCATCAGCAGTTTTTCACTGTACACACAGTAATGGTATATGTCGTACAGGTTTGCTGACGGCTTGCGAGCAGGATCAGGACGGGGTTCCATCCTGATCCTGCTCACAAGCTGTGTGACATATACCATTGCTGTGTGTACAGTGAAAAGTTCCTGATGATGGACAGAGGAACTGTCCAAAACATGTAGAGTTTTATTCCCAAAATAAATTTTAGCAATTAGTGTGCCCAGTTGGTTTTATTATAAGAATTTATCACGAAGCATGGTCACCTGAACGTCAAATTTCATAACAGTGTTCAAAGTCCCCCCCCCCCATTTATGTGCACAGAAGAAAACACACAAAGTACTGAAACATGTTCTATTTTTACTTCATTGAACTGTCATCATGCGAGTTTCTTTGGAGCCCCCTGCCTTCTTCCTTATTAGTTCTTTGTTACAACAGTGTGTACAGTTTGTTACAGTAACAGACATGTTACAACAGTGTGTACAGTTTGTTACAGTAACAGACATGTTACAACAGCATGTACAGTTTGTTACAACAGCGTGTACAGTTTGTTACAGTAACACATGTTACAAGTAAGAATAAGCACATTGTTATCCGTTCATTTCAGTTGCTTTAAAAGCAATCGTGTATTTTTGTCTTCTAAATTAAACCTGTCCTCTGTATGACTGAACCATATGTTATGTTATGTTCATGTGCCTCAAATATTGTGTGAAACTGTAGACCAGACCAGAAACTGATTATGCAATTTTCCATACTAGCGTAACAGTGCACTGTGAAGCTACAACCAAGAGCACACAGACCTAAGATTACTGCTCATATTCATTTCTGCTTTTCACCCTAATAGGGCTGCGTAACAAAGACGCAGACTGTACTTGGAATGCAATTTTCTCACACTTAATCTGTTTAGCTTCGGTTCCCTTTCATATAATAGACAGGATTCAGAAATAAGTAACAGTTCCACATTTTGTTAATGACATAACCAGTGATAATACAGTGACATTGTTGGTTAATTACAGGCAAACTTTGAGAGTTCGTATAACATGTTATAGATGCCATTTCATTGTAGGCTCGCTCATCCTCTTCTTCTGAGTTACCCTGTCTTTCAGTTTTACACAAAAAAAATAATTTTTTGCTATACTAAGGATAGTTAGGAAGAAATATTAAGTCATATATAGACCAACATCAATATGTTTGTTCCTAAAAAAATGAGGTAGCTTACTTGAAACTAGAATAGTTTTTATTTTAAACACCATTTGCTGATTCATAAGAATAAATTAGTGACAAACAGCAGTGTAGGTTTTTATGTGCTACCAATGATTAACTGGCCATGTCAGTTTGCAAAGTCCGTTTGTTGAACAGGTATACAAGATATTCACAACACATACAGATGTAGGATTGCACTCCAGTGTCATTCATGCCCAGCACAGTTGTACACAAATCCTTTAGCCATAAGAAAAGTTATTCATTAATACTTCACAGATCTGCAGTAAACTTGATCACAAAATGACACACCTGCAGGCATTATTTACAGCAGTTTTGTACAAAGTGGTGGGTTTGGTATTGTAAGATATTGAATTACAGGGTTTGGAGTACGTATAGATATACATTACTTGTCAGTCACAGACACAAACACTAATTGTCATACATGGTTTACATATCTTTTGAAAGATTTAGCCTCCTTTTGCAATAACCAATAGGACACAGAACAGAAGGGGAAAAAATTGTTTATACATTTTGCATATTAAGTCTGTGCAGTTGTGTATCCATATCTTTGTAATTAAACTGTACAAGTGACATGTGCTGTGAAATTGACGTTCTGCTTGCAGCTACATATGTCATATTAGAATAAACAAGTGTGAATGTAGTAGTAATAAGGAAGGCTGTGCATTGCGCTACTGCACGATTGTAATTGTATGGTCTGTTTCATCAAGAATTGTAGCTTTAAATTTCTGTGAGATGCATCCTGTCGTGTCACATGCTATATACAGAGGAAAGTTTTTGTTTTCACAACTGTGTCTGTTTTATATTCATATGCGAGTTGTTTACATAGATGCGAACAGAACTTATTCTTACATATTCCCAGTTTTCAGTAGTAATACATTACCACAAGTCAGAGTTTGGTCAGCAGTCCTGTAGTTCGAGCGGAATTAAAATTTCCTACCTCTCGATCTAATCAGAATATTCTGAAATTTTACTCGAAACATATGAATCTTTTGTATTTTCCTAATATAGCTCTCCCATAATGAAATCATCACAAAGATGATATAACCATTGCAGAATTGAGCGTGTTCAATTCAGTCTAAGCTCGGAAGACAAACAGAAATATGCAAGTGTGATCAACAGATATATAAAATGTTAAAATGAACTGAGAAATTGTAATTGAAGCAGTTGTTATGTTTAGTATAAAATAAGGAAAGCATATACATATATTATGTTGTTAAATTATATCTGATGTGTGCTTATGAACAAAGCGCATTTTTAAATCCATCATGTATGTACAGGGTCATTGTTTCATCTGAAGACTATCGTTCGCCACTTTCCTAGCACTGATGTGCCACACGTGTCAGCACGTGGCTGAGTCAGCCAAGTTAAGATAAAGGAGCTGGCAGGAAGCGGCAGCAGAAAGTTGACAGATAACATAATGGCTCTATATGATCTGTTAGAGCATTAGAACATAGCTGACAGTTTGAGAACTGCCTGTGATGAGCCACTGCAACCTAAAATGCCAGATATTTGTAACTAAATGTAATATTTTTGGTGTAATAATATCTGGTGTGATATAGTACTGTCTTTCGATACGATCTGCTTAGAGTTTATAGTCTTTTAAGAATTAACGAAATGTTTAGGAAGAAAACATTAACTGTAACATGTTAATAATTTTTCAGTGTATGTTTTGTTAACATCATCTCTGCATATAAGTTATAGAAGACTAATGGAATAGAAAAGTAATATTGGCAGTTATTAAAATGGATCAGGATCTAATTACCATTTTCCTGGTCATGTTTCAGGAAACTAAACCAAATATCAAAACAGCTTCCTACATAAATAGTTCCATAAATGTATTTAAATTCATTGTGATTGATAAGACTGTTATGGTGATGCATCATTAAGCATGCAGTTTTCTGTAACTTTACAGTAAAGACCAACACATTACACGGCATGATGTGGATGTTGTTAACACATGTAAGTACAATTATCATCCTGCATGTTTTGACCAGGTGGGGCATCATCAGGGGCAGGATGTAAAATACACACATTATAGCCTGTAGTTAGCGTGCGTATCACGGAGTATAATCGTACATTAACATACTTTCAGAGGCAGTATTCGTATTGTAAAGATGAGTAGTTAAGTTAATACTTAGTAATTACGTGTTCTCCGTAGCATATTGTGTACTTTGATGGTCTTTATTGTAGAATTAGTGACACAGCTCTAATGTCACACATACAGTGTGGTTACATGAAGGATATCAGAAACAAAACACAAGACAGATGTTCAGAATTGATTATTTGTCATGTTCTGCTGTTCGTAACGTCGCTGCTGCTTTATAGCTTCCTGTAACTTGTGAGTTGGTGATACAGACAATTTTATTCATTGCCCCAGTCCATTGTAATACTAAATTTGCTCAGGTGCCACATTTCCTGATCATTTTGGTGGGAAATTGGAGATAAAAACAGTATTCATTGCAGATGAAAATTGAGGGGTTTAAGAAATATTTTGCATTTATCAAAAGGCTGATATTTCCTCCCATTTGGCTGGTCATGCAATTTCACGTGATGGCGTAAGAATGTTCTGAGAGCCCCATGAAGTCTTGGGATGAATTTCCCCACCAAATTTAAAAAAAAAAATATATATATATATATAATGATTTAAAAATCCTTGTTATATTTTACTTTTCCACATATTGTGAGTGCACGCACAGCTATCATATGATGGCTGCATCTTTAGCACAGACTTCTATCAAAATTACACACACAGGCTGTCCACAGAGTCACTCCTTGGTTGTATTTTCTCAGTCATATTACATTTGAAGTTAAAAAAAATATGAAATGATTTTTGACTCAAAGTTGGTCAATAAACTTCAGCTTGTGCACCTTTTGTAGCATGGCACATGTAGCCAGTAACTGATTTCATCCTGTAGATACCTCAGCATGTATGGAGTTCTTACGTCAATGAGTACTTGAATGGTGAACAAGATGGCAGTGATTTAACACGTCAGAATAACATAGTATTGTTAATTCCTTAGAAGTATGAAAGAAAATATTGCCAATTAATGTCAGATTTATGGTAAGTGTAATGACAGATGAGGGTTTAAGAAAATTGAGTGATAACAGAAATCACCACACTGTATGTAAATGACGAAGTCTGCGAACAGTTGTGATGTATGAATGTGTGGACGCTATGTAGACATGGAAATGAAGCGAAACATCCAGTCCACACCTAAAAATGGAAGCTTTAAACATTCTTTATCTAGTTAAGTCATATTGTTATGATGTCATTGCATTGTAATTGTTCATGTGTAATGTATCGTCCACGTCTAGCCGTGAGTTCACAGTCAGTATGTGTTTTAAACTCAGAACTGTAGATCTGAGGTATTGCAGTGGGGATGCCCACGATAACTAAATCTATTCACCGACAAAAGGCAATGGCTATTTCTGCTGAGTACAACATTATGTTGTTAATTAGATTTGTTTCATTAAATAATTACTGCATGCTTGAAGTCATCTGGGATGTGATGATGTGTGATCAGGCAAGTAGTTCCTGATGTTGCAAAGGATCATGGTGCCTTCATCTTCAGGATCAAGCAGTGCAAGAGGTTTTTTTTTTTTTGGCCTGCTTTACCCTGAAGATGAAGGTATCATGGTCCGTTGAAACATTAGGAGTACTCACCCAACAGCACATCGTCCTATCCCAGCCGGTTTGAGTCTTCAGCGGCACTGCTGTGAGAACCTCAGATCTTGTGCCACTTAGGTATAAGAGCCGCAGCAACAAGTAGCATGAAAATGAGCAAATCCAGTGTTAATCTTATCATAAACATTCTAGAGGTAGAGAAACGGGGTTCTGTTGGTTGGGGAAGGAAAGAAATACTGTTCACTTAAAAAAAATATTCAAAATGTAACTGCAATTGAAATGTGGTGAGAAGAAATGCACCTTCTTGTAATATTTAACCCATCAACTTATCCTTCCATTGTAGAGACAGAATTATTAAATGTGGGCTTGGCTTAAACAGTCATCTTTGAGACATATTACATATCTGGTACCTTGGCCGTAATTAAGTTACTTCATCCAGTGCCAACAGATGGTATGAAATGCAGAGTTTTGACTTCAGGCATTCATCTGAACTATAACAAAGCATCTGTTGAGGGCAGGTAGTCCAGCAGCCATAGTACACAGCTAAAGAATGGTTCATTGACCAGGGAGAGTGACAGAAACAGAGCTAGAAGGGTAAGCAGATGGGCTAAATAGACATGTGCAAGTATTAACCCTTTCAGGACTGTTTCCTTTATGTACATCTATCATTGTGTGTGCTGTTCTTTGTTGGGTGCAGCACCAGTATCTTGTTTGAACTTGGGTTAGGCTGAATGCCATTTGTGTCAAATTTTTTATATGCCCTTCTTTGCTAAGTGAGATGCATGTATCTTACTTTCCCCACTTATCAGCCTCTAAATGCAGTACCAGTACACTGTGATTTTGTAACTTTGTAGGCTAGGTGTCATACAGGTGTGTTATAGATGTTGCATAGCTTGATCAGATGTTTAATGTCGCACTGGTAGGGCATTACATCAAGCACTTGTTTTATGCCCTAATTGTGTTCCTGAAAAACTGAGCATAAATCAAGATTGATATTCCCATAAGAACTAATGGAATAGGTATGGGTCAGTGCAGCAGAGCACAGCCAGCCAAAAGGGCTGAAAATGAAAGAGAGTCAATTAACGAGTGGGGCAAAAAACAAGGGTCACATGTTTATATTTTGATATGTTTCGCATTTATGTATATATATATATATATATATATACAGGGTGTTTCACGACTTTAGGGCATAACTGCAGGAAGTTATGACCGTTTGAAACTCAGAATAGAAGGTAACGATTACTGACAATAAACAGAACAAAATAATAAACCAGCATAATACATGATACATTTAAAGTACGAATGTAAAGTTAACTTCGTGAAATTACCTTTAATTTGAATTTATC
>Ga0123354_10014192_pt1 | contig 12400 bp, 7 predicted proteins | sample TergutLab28metaG_2_FD_97872 | JGI IMG/M metagenome (GOLD analysis project Ga0123354, IMG submission 97872) | Labiotermes labralis P4 segment gut microbial communities from Petit-Saut dam, French Guiana - Lab288 P4 | ecosystem: Host-associated > Arthropoda: Insects > Digestive system > Gut ... | reverse complement strand
TATTTTATATATTTATTCAACAAATATAGGTACTGAATATTTTAAACATGGTATACACTCTCCGTTTTTTTTTCTCTTCAAAATGCAGTTTGTTTCATAATTCTAACGTATTTGGTTCCTGTAATATTAACATTTCATATACAGGATGTGCTAAAATTGAAAAAAATAATTCCGGCGCCAAAAGGTTAACTAGTTTAGAGTCACGTTGTAGCACAGACGGAAGCACCTTCACATATTCTCTTATGATTGGCGTTTTCTTTTGCTGATAGTGCCGTTGTAATACGATTTTTTAAAATGAAAAACGGCAATGAATTGAAAGTCAAAAGTACAAATTAATGAATGAACTGACTTGTTCAAAGTGCCCAATCGAGGAATATTTTCGTCAAAAAATATTTATTTCCCAAACTGCCCAATATATCTCTACGCAATAAAGGACAATTAAAGTTTAGTGCCGTCTTTACATGACCCCAGTCACACAGAGGCGCTTTGAGTCAATATACAGCATTTCTAACCTAACTGTTTAATTAATCCATTTCCCTTATACTGCTTCAAGACAAAACTTTGAACGGGTACACAACAATCAGGTTATCTTACCATTTTCCATATTTTGGTTCCGTCTTTTACCAACCCCACTTATGTTAGGGGGAAGAAATTTGTGAAGAAATTCATAATTTTTATCTGCACTAAACAATATTGTTTCACATTAGAGTAATAAATTTTAGAATAATATATTGATTTTATGCTTACGGAATAATACAGACTATAACCCGGACTAACAGAATATTTGGCCGAATATTTTACAGTGTAGAACTTACCACATATCTTAAGAATTTCTTTTTTAATAAAACCAGGTTTTTAGAATCTGATGATAATCAGTAAAACACCCGCAAATATCTGCGTCTCGAAAAAAGCACCGCTCCTACCCCTCCCCCTTCATTTCCTTCAATCCGCCTACTTAGGGCGCAATGCATAATTCCGATTTATTTGCCCAATTGTCCCATTCAGTTATCACTACACTCTGGTGACACCTATTAGTAGCTTCCGATATTAAAGTCTAATTCTGCCATCTGTTAATTATATCGTAATTTCTCGACACAACACTTGAAACATGCAAAAGTTTATGATAAATTCTGAGAAATATTGAGAGAAATTCAGAAGAACATATCATTAGAAATTATGGTTTTATACACGAAAATGATAAAAATATTTGTTAACTCACGAGGCGGGCCTGATAAGTCCGCCCGCTGACGCGGAGACCTGGTCGAACGGACAACATTCTGAATTTTTTTTGAGTGGCTTGCAAAAGTTATGGCAACGGGTTAGAAAGTGTATTGAGCTTCGTGGGGAGTATGTTGAATAAATCCCGAGCTTGTTCTCTGTAGCTTGTTTCCTTCCCGGTCGGGCAAAGGACTTATCAGGACGCCCACATATTTATTAGACAAGGATATATACTTCAATTACCATGTGTAAGACTGAAATACGGAGGTTCGAAATGGACAAAATTGAAAACAACAAGACCTGAGAAAGACAAAAAAGGAAGATGGTTTTTCCAAAACAAAGTAAAAAAGAAACACTTGTTAAGATATAAAAAATGAAATCCTTATTAGCGCAACTGATATTTTAGTGGTTCCAAAGAATTCGAAAAATAAGATATTTATCAGTTTATGGAAGTGTTCATTTACATATTATACGGAGGGATTGGGAAAATCCTTATTGATTATATAAATATGCAGTTAGGAATTTTAAATCAAGAAAAGTTTACCGATTTTTTAAAATAAAAATACTTCATTCTTCCACTGCTCGATACTGCAGATACAAGCAATATTCTCCGTCGGACATTCGCCTTTACCAGTTGAAACAGTGCCACATCCCACAAGGCTTGAATCAGCAACTTCAGAACTTGCCTCTCGCTTCTCCCTCACCACTTGCAACTAAACACTGCGACAGAAACATGCTAACTCTTGTAACAATTATTGATTAATTTATGTGTTTGGAAGCCTGTTGCCACGTAACGTCGAATTATGCAATTTGTATTTATCACTTTTCCACATTCATGAAACCTAAATTAACAGTTGATAGGGAGTCAGAATTTAGGCACAACTTATAGTACGAGGAGGTGCTGATAAGTACTTAGCCGTAGCCTGGCCAGGAAGGAAAGAAGCTACAGCGACCAAACTCGGGATTTATTCAACATACTCCATACGAAGCCCAATACACTTCTTAGACCGTTGCTCTAAATTTGCAAGCCACTCAAAAAATTCAGAAATTAGGATGTCCAACCAGGTCTCCTCGGCAGCGGACGGGCTAAAGACTTATCAGTACCCTCTCTTACCTACTCTGCGTAAAGTGCGTAGTTCTGCTTATGATCCTAATTTATGGAGAGTCGAAAGCATAATAAACGGCAGACAATTTGTCACATCTTCGTAAATGTTGTATAGAAAAAAAGAAGACCCTGTCGTTTGTTGCAAGCAGTTGCACTGATGGAATGGCGTTAAATAACTGTCTGGCGAAAGTCTGAATAGTTTGTTCAGACTCTCTTCTCCCTCTAACTTGGTGCCAGCCACCTTCTTCTATTCTCTGCTACCCAAACCACTCTCAAAAAAACAATATTTTACAATATAAAATACCTAAAAAGTGGCAAGAGTATTTTGTAAAATGAAAAATATATCGATTGTCTAAAATTGAATTATTTGAAATTCGGATTTGAAGGTAGATGCGATGTGACAAATGGAGCAGTTTAAGTGTCATTTCAGAAGCAACACTGTGTCTTTTTTTAGCGTAAAATAAAACGTACTAATATACTTAATTTACAGAAATATGATACATCATTCTTTAAGTACTAGTAGAATTGTTTATTTAATTCTTTCATAACTTTGTTTAAAATATCGTTGTATTAAATTCGCTTACGATGAAAGTATATGGAATACTTTTAAATACAATTTTCTTCATTCGGGAATTGATAACGTCCTGAAACGGATGGAAATCACTTTTCAAAATCTGGTAAATTCTTTCTTTCGTTTTGTTGCATTTGGCTTAATTTAACGAATCCCCCTCTCTTATGGTTCAATCGATATCAAATTTTTAATCGAAAAAACGTATATTCCTAATCAGATCCATCTGATCGAGAATTTGAATTGTTTTTGATTACAATTTACATTCTATATTAAGTGTATCTGGGTCAGGAAATTTTATAATTTTTTCTTTTTTATGTACTTCTATGTTCATAAAAGAAAGCAAGAAAAACCCAATTAACGCTTCAAAATTTGAAAGTCTACACTGCATATTATAAAATGAGATTTTCGAGGGGCTTTTGGACTTACAATTGGATATAATGAAATATAAATAATGGTTTCAGTACTGTGATTGGGACAAATAAAAGCAACAAAATATTTAGAGAAAACGTCAGATATATATTGCCTTTCTGTTACCGTTCTATTAAACAAAATTTCATAAAATAACACAGTAAATAATACAAAATTATAAGAAGGAAAGCATTTTGTTGTAATCTTTTCTTCGAAATACACGGTCTTCCATTTTGTGGAACGATACATCAGTATAAAGTGAAAGAAGGAGACCTGCCGATTATACAATTTTGCACTTAGCTCTAATTGATGTTAAACGTAAACAAATAAAATGTTTATCCCCAAACAATTTCGTTAATTTACCCTGGATGTTTGCCATCCCAAACCGCAAAACATGAAAACTACTTTAGAATGAAAGCGTGCGATCATTGTCACTCTGATTCGTAGTAACAAAATTTCTTAGTTATAAAATTTCATATTCTAAAAATTATGTTTTTTTTTCCAAAACTCTAAAACAGTTAACTAAATTGTTGTAATTGTGGCCTGTTTTCTTCCTTTGCAATATTCTACACAAACACACGTCCATCACGGTATGTTGCGTAAATATCAGAAATGACTAAAACCATTCGTTTTAGATCCAGAGACACAAGATATAAAAATAATTTTATAAATAACCACCAACAGACAACAAATGACCGCTGTAAAAATCAAAGACCGGTACATAAGATTTGTTGACATTCTTCTGACTGCTCGCCATATTAATAGATCACCATTAAATTTCAACAGACCGATCGTCACAACGCAGTGACACTGTGTACAGACAAGTGTTAACCCTCTAACTGCAGTAACAGAGGTGGCAAAGTTAATATGTAACTGCACATTGACTGATCGACTGCCACAACAACAGTCCACCCCCCCACCCCCACATTTGTGTCCTACCAATCCAGGGTGAAAACATTATTCTATTTCGCTTTCATTATTTAATGTCATCCATTTTAGTAAAATCTGCGATTCCTTGTTCTCCACACTTTCAATGTTTAAACGTAACAGATTCTCATCGACATTGTATAAACAGTTCATTTTGAGTGATAATTAAAAAAATTTCGGTTTAAACTACTGCCTTCTTCTTCGTGGTTTGAAATTAGAAGTCAAGCGAAAAAAAGCGAGAAATACTACTGACCTACAGAGAGTGTGGATATTGGTTGCTTGCTAGCGCTTAGGCGAAATTGCGAAGTGCGACCTAGGTGCTCATCAACAGTGCTATTTTCTCAAATTCAAAAATGGTTTCCAGCGTCGTGTTTTTTCATTGGCGTTCGGCTTAGCACTTACGAAATTGAGCTATTACATTACATTGTAGGGGTGGGGGCAAACGGTACTAAGTGGGGAACAGTGAGTGGGGAGGTACTTCTGATTGATATTTATTTATTTTGTTCTTGTGAGCAAGCAAAAATTCCAAACTTTTTTTTTTGCTGGAATTAGACATCATGTCTTTAATTATTTGACATTTCAATTTTGTTTCCAAATGGAAAAAAGGCAACGAAGACTCTGTTGCTTTGAACTGAGTCTTCAGAAATTTATAACATAAACTGGTTCAGCGTCTATTTCTCTGCTTTCAACATGCACAGTATTCTGTCAATTACGACTTGCCAGTTATTCCTAACGGGATTAATATTCAATAACAAATATAACATATATATATATATATATGTGTTTTTTTGTGGGTTTCAATGTAATTTTCATGTCGGAAGAGGGACCTTTCAAATTGACCTTTTTCCTCAAGTTTTATCACCAAAATCATTATTCATCTCACTTGTATTTCGTACGTGCTACATGCTTCACCCAACCCTTTCATCTTTGTTCGATCACACGAAAAATATTGTGAACAGTGAAAATCATGAAGCTTCTCGTCATGGAAACTTAACCTGTCCTCCGTTACTTCGTCCCCCTCTGGGCCAAAAGAAGAATATTTTGTGGAATTTTTCTACTTTTTCCAAATTTAATTTCCATTACAATTTTACAGAGAAATTTTTTCTGCTTCATTATATGTGTGAGTTACTGCAGATTAAGTTCTAATATAGATATAACTATATATGAGAGCATATACCGATTGATTTTATAATCTTAGGCGCATTGGACCATGCATCATCTTGATATTTGAATAAAGGTAGACCAACTTGAAGACACTTGCTTTATTATATCAATTTACTGCTCATCATGTTTCGGATGTTAATACATCCATCTTCAGGAGCTTGCGACTACTTGGTGCGTTATTGTGTAGGCTGTATTGTGCTGACTTGAGGCGTGTTGGTGTTATGTAGCGGAATTGTCTGTTGGTGATGTGGTATCCGAGTGCAGTAGTGGTTCAGCCTGTACTCGGTACCACATCACCAACAGCCAATCCCGCTACATAACACAAACACGCCTCAATTCAGCACATTACAGCCTACACATAAACGCACCAAGTAGTCGCAAGCTCCTGAAGATGGATGTATTAACATCCGAAACATGTTGAGCAGTAAATTGATATAATAAAGCAAGTGTCATCAAGTTGGTCTACTTTTATTCAAATATGATTTTATAATGTTGTTTTTGTTGACAAATTTATACACTAATCCACTTAACAAATGTAAAGCAGAACTAGCACTTTGTATTTCCACTTACACCATGATCCACGTGGAAAGTAACCATCTCCGTTTTCAAGGACCAGCAGCAAAAGACAACGGTCAGTTCTGACGTACTTGTGACGTAAACGTAGAAATGTTCAATCTGGCACAGCCCTGACACAGACTCTTAATTTGTCCTTATTTTTAATTAATTTCAATTTAATTACACTTCCTGTTGCCGTCGATAGGAACTGTGATCGTCTGTGTTATTAGGTAGAGATTAGTGGTAATTCCTTACGTACGTTTCGGCACAAACTGTCTGTCCGAACCTCAATGTTCAATAAACATAGAACCAGGAACCTTGCAAATAAGTCAATAATCTTGGGTTTGGCACTTAAAGATGGGACAAACTGCTGCGTCCGAAACGTCGGTAAAAATGTAACACTACTCGTTGCGTAATAGCTCTGAATAGCGCAGTTCTCAAATTTTAGGATGTTTTGGTAAAAAGAATAGGAGAAAAGTTTGGAAGAAGATTCTTTATGCGTAATCGAGCAATTTTTCCTGCATTTGACTGTAAGAAATTAAAAGGTGTATGAAAAAGTTCAGGCAGTAATAACATCGTCCTTGCTGTAAATCGAACTTGGCTACTGCCAAACACAAATCAATAACGTAACTGTTTTATTTACCGGCTCCCACTGTGCATTATTGTTACGAAAATTGAACACTTCGAACACAACAAAGGTATTTTTTTCGACATACGGTAGTGTTCTGCTACTGTAATTTGAAACGGTTTTGCTTTTGGACTGTTCTTTGGAGCCTTCTGAATCCACATCTGTTTCCGTATGATGGAATTTCTGTATGGGAGATCAGACATCATATAATCGATCAACCAATCATTCATTCCGCTGAATGCAATACAACTCCACTACTAAACCTGCAGAATTTTCATCTCTGATTACTGCGAGCATGGTAGGGAAGGTGAGGTGCGGGCATGCAGTTTGGTTATTGTGTGCAGCTCAGAACAGCAGCTAGTCAGTTGCTGCCAATCTGCAACATCTATCCTCTGTACAGGCTGCTGGCCATTAGTGGTAGCGGAAGAGACAGGCTTCAGTTGCACTGAGCACAGGGCTGCTACCGCGTCGGCAGGTTCAGGGACAGCAGCCTGTAGTAGGCTGTTTGTTCCTCAACGTTTCGGAGGACCGTACTGCTTCTGTCTTTAAAGGTCATGGGAACGGCGAAGATGACGTCTCAGAAGAACTAAATATTTACTAACTTCGCTGTGGGTAACCTCTTGATTCCCACACAGACTGCATTACTTGAGGCTACAGGACGACTAATACTGCAGCAGGCCTACCAAAATTACTACATCACATCTATCTCAGAGAACATCGATATAATTATCAAAATTTCGTACATTCCACAGTAACGAGAAAGTGGAAATTGCTGTTCATGTTTGGTTGCTATTGCATTGGCCCGAATTGAAAGGCGGTGTCAAGGTAACATAAATGCATCCATGTAGCAGGGGATGTATTTGGAATGAATGGGCTACAGGTAACGGCGTCAGAACTTGAGCGTTCGGGACTTCCGGAGCATGACGCCATGTCTGTGGTTCAGGCGGTCCGACATGTCAGACAGTAGTTTCTTCACGTTCAAGAGAAAAGAAGTCCGAGCAACCTACACGACATCATATCCCAGAAAACTAAAGTCTCACTACGTAAATACACCGTGACTTGGCCACCCGCACGTGTCAACTGTTTTTCAGTTGCTGTTCTGAACACCCAGGCTACAGCCAATGTTCCCTGTGTCACTCTAGCACGCAGCAAGCTGTAAGCAGGTCACACAAACAGGAAGGTGGGCTGCAGAAATGTGAAACATTGGTACCCCCATCCACCCCCACAACAACTTGCTGGTTGGCGCATGTAAAAATTTGTCCTTTGGAGAAGCCAATAATCGACAAGCTGGTCAAGATTTTCAACCGTATCCACAAAAACCCACCACCCGGACCTGTTCTGAGCCAGCTGAATCCATTCAAATTTCAGAGGTCCTGCTTCTGACGGAATAGTCAATTGCCGATGCATTGGGCCACCGGTCATTTTACAGAGCTGTAACATCTGCAGAGGTTAATTAACATTGAATATAGATGTTGCATGCTGATAGAAGGACGGACAGACACGGCACATATTTGCAAGATTTTGTTCGAATACTCTAAGGTAACCGGACAAATAGTGGCGCTTGCGTTGTCTAGTTACGTCTGAGTATTTAATTTTATTGACACGCCAACTGGAAGGTGAAACTGCTCCGTCCATGAAGAAGTGGTTTCATTAATTCTTTCCATCTGCACTGGATGGTCAGCCTCTCGCCCTCGACTCAACACCCTCGACGTCAGAACCCACAATGGCGTTGAATGTTGGGCTCAGTGGGCTCCAATGTCGGTCCAGAACTTTTGAGAAGAGAAAACCAAATGCGTACGTCGGGAATTCAACCGCGGACCGTCTAACTTCTAGTCTAGGCACTATATCAACTGAGCTATCGTGGCTCCCTTACGAAGACTTCATTTCCATTACATATTGTACGAATGACAACTGTTTTTTGATAGAGCTTCAACAAAACAAACTCGCCAGTTTCATTCTCCTGCATGCACTGATGCACTTACAACACTTGTTCTGATATTAAAACACTAAAACGGCTCGGGCCGAACAACACAGCTTAGCGGTTACGCGCTGTACTTGTGGTCGGGCCGTGGTTGATTAAAATTTATGCAGGTACACGAGTGTACCTGGTAGCGGGATTTCGTGTTCTTCCTCAGATAACTCAGCCCGATTTCTTTATCATTCTCCGATTGGGACACAACGGCTTCCTTCCAAATCCGTCCCAGTTCATCGTAGATCAATCAACCTGTCTGTCACTTGGCACTGTACACAGCAGTGAACCGAGTGCTGCATTACACACAACGCAAGAAAATGAATCGAAACAAAATTTATTCACGAGGATTCTGCTGCGTAAATTCGGGAGTGCTTAGCGACGTATCGAATGCGATTGAGAGTGAAGGAGTGAAGAATTCTGCTCCGTCTAATTGACTCGTGAGAATAACGGTAATGCATTGCTTTGAAACATCGGCATTTGCCACCCAGTGACAGGCGCTAACAGCACCACTGTGACAGCCCTGATGTCACAGATTTTACTCATGTACGATCACGCACAATAACGGATAACCGGCTGCCATCCAATGCGTGTAATTCGACGTCAGATTTGTTACGTTCAGTTGAAATATGGCGTCTGCGGACCCTGTCTGAAGTGAGGCAGCATTCCTGAGAATTCTGAACTTTTTGATCTTTGTGGATTGCGCAGTGGCTCTGGGCAACTCCCTTGTGAATCATCGGAGCATAAGAGTAGAGGAGAATTACTTGACCAATCCTCAGGTTAAAAAGACCAACTAAAATGCAGCGTGGGGCACTTCAAAAGACGAATTAGAAGGAACTGTCAACCTATCTCTACACAAACCGCACAAATCGACCAGAAAAGCCTCGTAAGAGTGATAAAAAAGGTAGAAACTCTGGTTGACAGTGCTTTCTGATGCTGCTTTTCAATATAAGCTTCCGATAGCCGTCGTGCAGTCTGTGGGGTAATCTTGTTGAAGGGAGATAATAGTGAGGGAAATTGTGGACACGTTTCGGAACCTGTCCTTCCATAAACAGGGCAAAATCTGAGATTTCTAACACTAGAGGTAAAATTGAATAGCAGCCTAGACCATCAAGTTGTTTCTGTAAGTATTTTAACCGCCATTTACCAACGTTCCCGAGACAGTTGTCATCACAGGCTGGCACAACACATACCGTCCGGCTGCGGCTGCCTTTGGAAAAGAGGAGGCATTAAGCAACTTGTAAAGATCGTATCCAGTTTAGTGTACACTTTCCGAGTGTTTCAAATTTAACATAATTATGCAACTTGAAGACATATGAGGATAAGAGTACATTTTGGCATTCTTAAATTTTTTTCATTAAATGAAGGTCAATAGCTTGAAGCACTCGCCGGCAGCTTGAACCAATAGGAGTTTGGGTGGACCTCAGAAACTCTCTGGAATTCGCAGTCAAATAAACAACAAGGCAGGAAATATAATTATAACGTAACATTGTGGAGCGTCTGTGCAACCATTGTTGCAGGAGAAAATAAATAAATATTACATAATCAGAATGTGTGTTTGTAGCCTTAGTTATCCATCATGCAACTCGCATGCACCATATATTCATCTGTGTTCTGCGGCGTTCTAAAATATTTTTCCACAATATCTCATAAAAAACAAGTTTTTTTTCGAAAAAAAGTTACTTAACACAAAATATGTTTCGAGTGTCTGTACAAGCTTTGTCGAAACATTTTTCATTATAAGTAGAACTGAGAGAGATATTACAAAAATGTATATCGTTATTCATGTAAAGTACCGGTTATTTCTGTCCGATTTTAATAAATCTTGAATTTTCTCAACAGATTTTCGATAAATATTAGAATATAATATTTAATGAAAATCCTTTTAGTGGGAGCCTATTTGTACCATGGGGACGGAGAGACGGGCACACACGACGAAGCTAATGTGTGCTTTTTGCAATTTTGTAAAAGCGCCTAAAAATTCATCCCCTGCCAGGAACGGAACCCGGCCGTGCAGCCCGCATCGCTGAACCCAATGAGGAGATTAGGAGGTCCGCACTTGTGTCCTGTCCGGAGAGCAGAAATGCTAATGGCGCACTTCGTCACTTTGAGTACTTTACTTCCAAAATGTAACAGGGTTTCCCGGTGCATGTCATTACAAGAGAATGCCCTCTCCAACGTTCATAGTCACCAAACTCACGTTCCCTCGACAGCTGTCTATAAAGAGTACCTAAACCAGATTTCATGAAAGGCCAACAAAATTTAGTTGTTGATGCTAGGTACCTAACAGTGGTACGGAAGGACGGACGGACGGGCGGAAGTGGTCGGCACGAAGGGTGTTCCTTTTGTTACTTAGTAAGGAATCCCATAATTTGGCAGCAGATATTGGGCACAAGTAATTTGTCACATTTTACATGAATTATATCAGTTCATTTGCAACAGGAACGCATATTCAAGAAGCAGTTAACAGCGAAGGAATTCTGAACATTTTGCTGTCTGTCAGTCATCATCCTTTTGTCTTCATATGAGTGGCTGAATGATATTTCTATAATGCCCTAGTGGGAGATAGTCTGTTTTACCGATATTTCTCAGTACGGACACAGGTATCTAGGTTTGTAATGGTAGAATCTGCCACCAGTCAGAAATTCTGACATATATGCCATATCTAATAGGTTAGTACTTAAGGACAAAATAGAACAACCAACTGATTAATCCAAACCCCAGATATAAAATATCTAAGTATATTCTACTTGCGAACAAACAGTTTGAATGGAGTTTTTTTAGCACAAATTCAAAATAAAATAATTATCTTGACTCTCAAATATAACCGAAATGCAGGGGGAATTCCGAATTTAGTTAAACTTGCCGAATGTATTCCGAAATCTTGGTCAACTCAAGTGGATTAAAACTTCGTAAAACCGAACTCAGTCAGCACGACGTACCTCGAATTATCAGAAGACAATACAACATCTCAGACGCAACAAAATCTTTTAATAGTATATACAGCTTCACAAATGCAATCTTGTAGCTACGTGACAAGTGGTGAACAGATGATTTTTGAGTGACAGCTGAATCATCGGTAAGCGTTAGTTTATATGGAGACAAGATGAAAATTTGGACATTCCTAAAGGTTTGGTGAACTGTCAGGTAAATGTTGGGTTTCGGTGTACCAAAGTGTACTTTTTTGAATGGAAGCATCGCGATATGCTCTCAACGCAGAAAGTGTACTGAACTAAAAGTTATTTGCTGAGAACGCGGTGGAGAGTGAGTGTTCATTTCCTGTGCATTAACTTTACATAAAATTTCAATAATATTCTGTAAAATTTACAATCATAAAATTTGACATTCATTATATTTCTTTCAGAAAGCGAAGTAAAACGATTAGCATAAAGCTCCTGTAAAATGGATGCCGACAATTTCTCAGGGGTAAAGTGGCAGGAAATTGGTGCTTACCTCGAGAGTAACAGCGTAATAATTAATAAGTAAAAATACATTAATATAATTATATGTGAGTTTACAAGTGTACAATTCTAGTTCTTACATTTCTGATATTAACAGCCTGATGATGGCCACTTTACATAGCCGAAACATGTAGCTGTTGTCACGAACGGTACAATAAAAGCCGTGCATTGTCGGTCGCATTTCCACCATTATAAATTCTACAGGCACAACTGAAATGACGTAACTTTAACGTAAATAAAGCATTATTTGGAGCAACAAGACTGTTTTTTTTTGTCACACATATTTGTGTAACGGCACGCACACACACACACACATACACACGCACACACACACACGCACACACACACACGCACACACACACACACACACACACACACACACACACACACACAC
>Ga0123354_10014191_pt1 | contig 12400 bp, 10 predicted proteins | sample TergutLab28metaG_2_FD_97872 | JGI IMG/M metagenome (GOLD analysis project Ga0123354, IMG submission 97872) | Labiotermes labralis P4 segment gut microbial communities from Petit-Saut dam, French Guiana - Lab288 P4 | ecosystem: Host-associated > Arthropoda: Insects > Digestive system > Gut ... | reverse complement strand
CTCCGGCGAGCAGCATCATCACTCCGGCGAGCAGCATCATCACTCCGGCGAGCAGCATCATCACTCCGGCGAGCAGCATCATCAATCCGGCGAGCAGCATCATCACTCCGGCGAGCAGTATCATCACTCCGGCGAGCAGTATCCTCAGTCCGGCGAGAAGCATCATCACTCCGGCGAGGAGCACCACCACGCCGAAGAGCACCACCACGTCGAAGAGCACCACCACGTCGAGGAGCACCATCACCACAAACCTAAGGGATACTGGAAGAAGAAACTCATCTGGAAACCTGACTGGCAGAAAATATGGAAACCTGCTTCCAAACAGATATGGAAACCTGCGTGGAAAAAGATATACAAGCCCGAATGGAAACCGATACAAGTACCTGCGTGGAAAGAAATAAAAGTTCCAGACTGGAAAAAAATTTGGAAACCAGAATGGAAACCGATTCAGGTACCCGCTTGGAAAGAAATTCAAGTTCCTGATTGGAAAAAAATTTGGAAGCCAGTATGGGTCCAAATCAAAGTTCCTGCATGGAAAAATATTCAAGTACCAGACTGGAAAAAAGTGTGGAAGCCTGTGTGGAAACCGATACAAGTTCCAGCTTGGAAAGAATTTAAAGTGCCTGCATGGAAGAAGATATGGGTACCTGAGCTAGTTAAAGAGTATGTACCAGGCGAGAAACACCACGGCAAGGATCATGACGGTTGGGAGTACACATCACATGGTCTCTGGAGGAAGAAAGTAGTTTGGAAACCTGTTTGGAAAAAAATCTGGAAAACTGAAAAGAAACAAATTTGGGTTCCAGACAAGAAACTCGTATGGAAGGAAGAATGGAAACAGATATGGAGAACTGAGAAAAAACAGATATGGGTTCCAGACAAAAAACTTGTTTGGAAAGAAGCTTGGAAACAGATATGGAGAACTGAGAAAAAACAGATATGGGTTCCAGACAAAAAACTTGTTTGGAAAGAAGCATGGAAACAGATATGGAGAACTGAGAAAAAACAGATATGGGTTCCAGACAAAAAACTTGTTTGGAAAGAAGCTTGGAAACAAATATGGGTGCCAGCCTGGAAGAAAATTTGGGTTCCTGCGTGGAAAAAGATCTGGAAACCAGTATGGATCAGTGAGTGGGTTCTGATTCAAGAACATCATCATCCTCCGGAGCATCATGGCTGGGACCGCAAGGATGAGCTGGTTCCGCAGGCATCTGCCCCCCAGAATCAACAGCTGGCAGTAGGAGTGGCCGTGAACCAAAAGGAGCTGAACAGGAGCCGCAGGGAAAACTCCGTAACGCAGCGACAGGCCTGGCAATTCCCGAGAGAATGACATAGTTCGGGTATGATTGTCACAGTTTAGGATTCGACGGAAGTCGTTGGATTAGGCACAATTTCGGGCTTGTTTAAAGGAGTGAAACGGTGAGTTGGCAATGTAATGAATAATGAAGGTTATTCAAAAAATTTGCCTCGATTTCTTACCAGCCACAGATTCGACCATCTATGACGGAAGATCGGTCTGACTAGTTTAAGTATGAGCTCAATGCTGCAACACGTAAGTCATGCATACTGTACTGCAGTTATACAAGTCGGATAGTACAAGCCAAAAATGCCTGTTTCTCAAGACGTCAAGAACCTGATAAGCGGACTGCGCAGTATTCTGAAAAACTAATACCTAATTTATCAGCCACCAAAATGTTACTGTCTGTACCATTACTACAGAATGAAATTCTTGCTGAGAATTCACCTTTATAACAACTACATCTCTTGCAGTGACACTTAAAATTGCTCATTACGTCAGACAGCTCTTGTTCAATCAATTTCGCGACATCGGATGACTAAAATAGAAAATTGAGATGGTTAAAAGTTGAAACAGTGCCAGCTGTCAGAGATATTGTGAAAAATATTTGTGTTTCACTGATATTGCTGCCATATAAGGCTAACTGAAATATAACTGCTTCTTATTTATAGCAGTAGACATTGCAGAAACAAGTGGACTCTGTACTTTACTGTTGTACATCTGTGTGCAAAAGTGTTTGTTAATTTTTACATACCGTTGTTGAGTTTTTATTTTAAATACATATATCGCATTTAAAAAATATGTATTCTATCCAATGAGGAAAGACAATTAATGTAGAACAACAAGAAGAATGACCGCCAGACAACAGAGGTAGTGTCTGGCCCCCAAGATTAAGCACTTTTATTCTTCCTCTATGCAGGACGCATATAGAAATTGTCATATCTGCCCGTCTATCCGACCGTCCTCGTTTTTGAACTGAAGAACAGACTGACAGATTCTGACCGGTTTCGATATGCGTATTAGTGACAACAGCCAGGATAGAGCAATCAGTATGGTGACTAGAATGTGGACTGGACGACCTGGGGTTCGAATCCAGGTAGAGGAATGAGATTATCTAGGTTTATTGTCCAAAATTCCCAGACCGGCTTTGGGGCCCCTCCAAGCTCCTATTCACTAGGTCCAGGGAATAAAGCGGCCGGAGCTTGAAGCTGACCAATTACCCCCAACTACAGTATTAAGAATAATTAGAGATACACCTTTATTCCCATACACGCTTTCATGGTGAGTACAGGGACAACTTTGGCGTTAATGAAAATGCAGACCACCCACAATTTGTTCTCTTTAATTTCCTATAACTAGTAACCATAAGAGCAACGTGACAGATGCAAGAACTTACGAGACCGGAGCGACATTAGCACAACAAAGAAAATGAGGTAACCACGGTAAATATCGCAATCCACGGGGAAAAATAACAGTAGAATTGGTGATAGGAACAGGAAGCACATTAACTAATTTTGGAGCGTTCTGGAAATGCATGCACCGCAATCGAATGAAAATTCGGATGGCAAGATGTGACCAAAACTTGCAGGTAGTCGTATAATCTCGCATGGACTGCACCTTTAAGATCTTCTTATGATAAGATAATCACTGTAGGGGTAAGCTGGGGGGTCCATATGGACACCGCAACAAATAAAAGTTCCCAGTGTCCGTAATGAGGAACAAACCCGTGTGAGTGCCGTCACTTTACAATCATGACGGCTCAGTTAGATTCAAACACCCACCGAGTGAAGGAAAGTCCTGTTCAGACGTCTCTTTACTGGAAGAGGAAAATGGTACATCTCACCCTTCCATTTACGAATGAGGTATCTCGCCACGGTAAGATTATTCTTAGAATACGAGTAGTTGGTAAGTACTTGTTAGGTAAACAGGCGTACATAACCACTTGCTGGTCTTGCGAACTACAAGCCATTCTACATCTACGTTAATCAGATAATTGTCATGAGGATACATCAGCACAAGGAGGGCAGCTGTAACTTACACGAATACAGCAACAAGACTGCGCTTATTCTTGATTTCAAACTTACGCCTTGTTGTGAATGTCTCTTTTTTTTTAAAGTGAATCCCCGGCGTCTGAATTTTATATGCCAGCGTTTCGGAACACTGTTCCATCTTCATAGGTCATTTAAACAAGAGATTTCTAGATAAAGGTTAGGCTCAAAAGAAGCCTGGGCCAATCGGAAGGAGGAGTGACGGGGAGGGGCGTGTCCGAATAGAGGAACAGGCTGTGGAGGGCAACGGTCCCAAATGGAAGCCTGTAGAAAGACAAAGATGTAAGAGAGAAACGGCCCTGTGTCGGAGCGAGGTAGAGGAGCCATGGGATGTTAGTGATCTATCTACTGTATTTCAGGAAGCTGTCTCCTTTCTTTAAGCATGTGCAGAAGGGGTTCCCTCACTCCGACATGGGGCCGTTTCTCCTTCACATCCTTGTCTTACTACAGGCCTCCACTTGGGGCCCTTGTTCTCCACAGCCTGTTCTCTACTTGGACACGCCCCTCTCCGTCACTCCTCCTTCCGATTGGCCCAGGCCTCTTTTGAGACAAACCTTTACCTGTATAAATACCCTAGCAATCTCGTGCCAGTTATTCTTCTTATTTAAAAGACCTATGAAAATGGAACAGTGTTCCGAAACGTCGGCGCAGAAAATTCAGATGCCGGGAAATCACCCAAAGGAAAGAACACAAGACTGTACTTTACACGAATTAACTTTATCTGACCACCCTCACGATAACCAGTGTACCGGTGAATATATCAAGGCCACAAGCCGTTAAATGTTTTCGGCATCCTGTTACCTCAAGCTTCGTATTATACAACCAAAGGACTTTTCTTAGTGTGACATGCAACATGTTTAACTAAGCTACGTATAGAATGAAGTTCTAGAAATGGATTCGCTGTCTCTTAATAACGTGCTAAGAACAATCTAAAGCAAGACGACGGAGATGTGTAACATTCTGCACCATAGCGACCCAATCATGTGCATGGAGACAAAAAGGGGAGTATATATACCTGCATAAACACACACACACACACATATATATATATATATATAATACATACATATATACATATGTCCACACACACACACAAACCTACCTACATACATGCATACATACACACATACATACGTAATGCATACAATCATAGTACATATATATATATATATACATTCAAAAATGTGTCTACATATGTACATGCATATGCATACTACATACATATACGTACATCACACATGCACACACACACCTACCTACATAAATACATACATACGTACGTACACACAAACAAACAAACATACATACGTACGTACACACAAACAAACAAACATACATACGTACGTACACACAAACAAACAAACATACATACGTACGTACACACAAACAAACAAACATACATACATACAGGGTGAGTCAAATGAAAACCTTAAATATTTACACTTGTAATAATATACACATTTACGGTTTTCATTCGACTCTCCCTCGTACATACATACATACATAATACACACATACGTACATACATACATACATACACACACACACACATACATACATCCGTCTCCGGCATGGGCAATATATTCTTGTACTCTCTAAAACGTCCAGACCGGCTCTGGGAAGCTCTAAGCCTCATTTCTATTGTGTAGTGGAAAACCTTCCTGGAAATAAAGTGGCAGGGGTATGTGTTGACCACCCACCTGCAGCTAGCGCCGAGGTGAAGAATGAGTGGAGATATATTTCTGATCATCCTACATGCGTCCATGGTGTGGGCAGGGACAACTTTACCTTTTACTTCCATAAGGAGTGGATGAGACCAAACTTGAGGGTGAAAGTCGCTCAGATATATGAAAGTTGTCCGTGTTTGAATGCCCACGCGAGGAAGGCTGTTTGGTGCCATGTATTAACAGTGTATCTAACTAGAAAGAGATGTGCGTTTTACTGACGGTAGATAACACTAACACAGTCCAAAGAGTCCAACTCTCAGCGTGTCTGTATTGCATATTTCAGAAGATATTGTTATTACTGAGCAATGACACGTAGGCACTCACTTTCTAATCCGGTTTGTACGTGAAAACTGACTTTAATACTAATTCCTTGTGAAGTAAAAGTGCAATGAGCTTTAAAAAGCCACTTTTAAACATGACGCTCAACACGGTAGTGGCTAGCCGAAAGACAGCTAGTGTTACTTCGCTGTGTACTGAACAGTTAAAAAAATTGCATTCTTTATTCAGCTTCTAAATAACCTCCTGTACGTAAATCCATACAACCCAGTCGTTTGGAATCTGGTATTCTGCCAACTGATCAAGGAATTCTGCGTCTTATATGGCGAAGGGCAGTGTTTGTGTGGCGATTTGTAAGCCTGTAGTACAGCAAACATACTGTCCTTACACATGCAGTCAATCGTAACACCATCTTCAGTTTCTACATTGCTCCTTGTGTAAGGACACAATTAATTAACTAAGACAGCGCGGTTCATGTACTGGAATCATAATTTCTGCTAGATTAAAGGCGCCGACCCTCCGCTTATGAGTGCAGATAACTTTCTCTTGCCTGCTGCTGAACTTTCTAGAGCCCAACTCAAACTCTCTGGCAATGGCAATGATCTTAAAACTGCATGGCCAGAACAGTGACTCAGAAAAATTGCGACCAGAAGCTCGTCTGTGACCAACCTGAATTGGGAAGGGATTTCTAATTTCATTATATACTATTATGATATTTAACGATGCTGGAGAAGTTACACATCTAAAATGTGAGATTATCGTAATGGCAAATAGATGCGTATAAGGAAGAATCCGACCTATCATTGTTCTATTTACCGAAATCCACGGGACGGAGGATTCCTAGAGAAGCTATGATTGCGTCGGACATTAAAAAAAAAATCCCGATTATAACGGAACCCGAATGTTTATTATTGTGTTCACAAGATTTCGCCACCTGTTTTAACCCTAAGCCAGTTTCATCCAGTCCACGCTCTTTCATCCTACTTTTTTTATTATCAGTTTCAATGTCATATTTCCATCTAACACTTAACATATTCCTTGCGGCTTGTTTCCTTCAGGTTTCCTAACCAAAACCCTCTACGCCCTCCCCTTTCCCCATCATTGTTGTCAAATGTTCCGCCCATCTCATTCAACTTGATTTGATCACCCGAATACAGTCAGGAATACACACGACGAAGCTCCTTTTTTTGTGAAATTTTCTCCGGTCTGCTCTTAGCTCCTCTCCTGTAGATCCAAACATTTTCTTCAGCACTCTCAGCTTATGTTCTTCCCTTACCAAGAGAGGCCAAGCTTCACGCCCAAACAAAGAGCGGGCTAGATCATATTGACTTAAAAATCAATCTTTATATTTTTAGATAACGGACGGTGAGACAAACGATTCTGAACCACACGGTAGTAGGCATTCCGTAAATTTAATGAGCTCGCAATTTCCTCGCGTACTCAATTTTGATTTGTTAGTGTCGTTTCCAGACAACTGAATTATGTCGCATTTTAAAAGAACCTACAAAATATCTTCATGTTTGATTTGTCCTGCTCTGTCTTCACAGGACATGAACATAGTATCTTTGCGAGAAAATCGACACACGTCAAAAAGTAGCATTCTGGAGAAAATGAAGAAGAACGATAGAAAAAGATAATTGCTTCAGTTTTAAATGAAGGACAGCAGATTCGGATGTGTAAGTTTGTATAATTGCATTAGTCTGGGCTTGGAAAGTTTTAGATCGCGACTTTATTAACGTGAATTTCAACAATTAAAAACAAAACAAATTTTTTAAATAACATTCTGCTGCATTAATGTGTGCTCTCTTGATACCTTTGACACAATGAGAATGAAAAATATGAAAGGTACAAAAAGGCAATTTTTCCATTACCGTTTTTTTTGTTTGTGTGACCGCGCATTATTGATACAATAATACAAAAAGCCAACTAGATGCAACAATAATAATTTTATTATTAATAATTTCAATCAGCTCAACATGTTTCGGGCGATAATTTCGCCCATCCTCAGGAGCACTAGACTGTGTTTACGGCTTGTGGTATAAAGCACCGACGATGCTGCCTGCTGGTGATCATCCTGATCATCCTGATCACCAGCAGGCAGCAACGTCGGTGCTTTAAACCACAAGCTGTAAACACAGTTTAGTGCTCCTGAGGATGGGCGAAATTATCGCCCGAAACATGTTGAGCTGATTGAAATTATTAATAATAAAATTATTATTGTTGCATCTAGTTGGTTTTTTGTATTATTATATTATTCCATTACCGTATTTGTTCGTAAATAATTTGTAATGGTAAATAAGGCAAGGGATTAATATGAAAATTAACTTCTAAACAGAAAGTGCAAAAAATTTCAAAATTATGTTTCCTTACAAAAAATGCAAAAATTAAAAAAAAAAACCATAAATACAGCAGTCCCTCGTTAATCCTGATCCCCGCATAATTCGGACAATGTTGGGCCAAATATAACCCTCTCTTTTCTCCCAGTGATCCGGTCAGTGTCCAAATCACCGGTGGGAAATCGTGGACAATCCGTACTCCAAGAATGGTGGCGTGTGTGAAGCGGGAACAGTCAGCTCAGCAGTAAGGCGCAGTAATTTGAATATTGAGTGTCGCAGCTCTCCTCGTCTTACTGCGCATTTATAGAAAAATGATAGCAACGAAAGTCCTATTATTATTATTATCATCATCATCATCAAGTTCTTCACTTCTCAGCTTTGGCTGGGATATATTCACCTATCCTGGGATGTAGCAATCAACAGGATTAGGCTCGGTGGTCTTATTTGTAGTTTAAAAAGTTTCTTACAATTGAACATGTGCCAAGAATTACAGATTTTTGTAGTTGTATATATGTATTGGGGTGCAAGTTACGTGTTGTTAGACTTTGTGATAGTGACTTTGGAATTACTCCCGTAGATGATATTACTATCGGGATCACTTTTGCTGCCTTATTATTATTATTATTATTATGTACTGTTAAGTGCAGTAGTTGCCGGTCCCAGTGGCCGCGCGGTCTAAGGCGTAGGTCTGCGGCCACTCGCTTGCTGAGATCGTGGGTTCGAACTCCACCGCGGGCATGGAAGCTTGTCTGTTGTGAATGTTGTATTTTGTCAGGCAGAGGTATCTGCGACGAGCTGATCACGCGTCCAGAGGAGTCCTACCGACTTTGGTGCGTCGTCATGTGTGATCTAGAAACCTCAAGAATGAGGAGGCCATGGCCGCTTTGGGCCGCAGCGCCAGAAAAGAAAATGCAGTATTTAGCTCTAATTAGTTATAATTTGCCTTTGTTTGATTATTTTTGTATGTTGCCTATACCACGGAGTTTCCTCCTCGGTGATCCGGATTCCGGGGTAACCCGGATCACTCCTCCCCCATTATAGCCCGGACGACAGAAGGACTAATGTAATTTCAAATTGTTGGACAGTAGCTGGGAGAGGTACTGATGTCAGGCGGTCTTGCAAATCTTCTTAGGCGCGTTCGCAAAACTGCGAAAAGCGACTACTAACTACACCATGCCTCCATCTGCCCTCCCGCCCGCATGGAACAACTACGTTCTCACTGGACGGACTTCCAAGAAATTTTGCATTTGTATATTTTTAAAAATCCTGTCGAGAAAATTCAAGTTTTATTAAAATATGACAAGAATGCAAGGTGCTTTCCATTAATACTTATGCATATTTATGATAACATTTCCGTGAATTCTTATCAGAATGAAAAATGTTTCAGACAAAAGTTGTAGAGAAAGTCAAAACACATTTTATGATCAATAAACGTTTTCCGAAAGTCGTGTGGTACAGCCAGACAGGACAGACGACAATCCGTCGCATGCGCTTGGCATGCTGGACTACTAAGTCTACAAGCACATACTCATGATATGAAGTACTTATTGCTTGTCCACAGCAAAAATGGTTATGCAAACGTGTGTTAAAGCCACGTTTAAACGTACATTGCCCCTCTTGCTTTCTATTCTAGAAAGCCGGTGTTTATGCCCTGGCGCTAAGTTCATGTCCGGGATGCTGTCTTTACAAAATTTCTAGACTGCTAACCACGAGAAGATTTTCTCTAAATCAACTCTTTTATATAAGTAATTTTTTTACTGAATAGTGCTTTAAGCCTAAATGCATACGGTTTGTTAATTTGATATTTCTCACTTTTACTTTACCACCCTGTTTTTGTCATTGTTACCACTGGCTCGCACTTCGACGCACAGCTGCTAAAATTGCTGATCATCAGTGTGCCACAGTTCCATTACTCATTACTCTGTATGGATTTCCGATGGTTCTTCTGAGGAAAGGATTCTGGGAGTACGTGAAACGTACTGATCGGGAACGTATATTGGGCCGGACTTCAAGGATGTTTTGCCTTTCTGTTACGTACTGAACACTGTGCCTTCATAGTGTGGCTTATTACATGCAACAACATTCCCACATCGGACATTTCCAACAGGTTAAGGGTTCATCTGTTATCTTGACAATTTCATTATTGATTTGGTGCGGAAATTCGGGATTGGAAGTGATAAATAGACTAATCACGTCCAAAAATGGAATTCTCGGCGGGAGACATTTCTAAAAACCAAACGTTACTTGTCTCAAACACAAAACGGCAACAACTTCATATACTAAATCAGATAAATGATTTACAGTTACATAGCACAGTCTTCCATACATTATTAAACAACAATCTCTTATGTATTTTTGACATTTAGGGTGACACAGGGGACAAACTTGAACTCGAAGTACACTGCTCCAAATATACAATAATTGTGTCCACTTTGGATCTATATGTAAACAATATGATACATTTACGTTACAATTAAAGGGTAAAGTACACTTGAAAACAACTGCATAAGAGGCTAAAATCTCATCAAATTTTAACCCTACTGCGCAGTCATATGGATGATCTGCCTAGGCTTCTGCACAACTGAGAAGATCATGTGACGATATTGAACCTCCCTGATTAGCTGCTACGAAGAATGACAGGGATTTTGTTTGTTTGTTTTTGGAGCGGACAGCCCTCAGTGGGCCAGGGCCTCCTCATTTATGAGGTTTTCTAGATTACACACAACGACGCACCATAGTCGGTAGGATTCCTCTGGACGAGTGATCAGCTCGTCGCAGAGACCTGACAACACGCAACACAACAGAGAGACATCCACTCTTCCGGTTAGATTCGAACCCACGATCTCAGCAGGCGCGCAGCCACTGGGACCGCCGACAAGTTTGCTTCTGACTTTTTTTATTACAACTGATGTCAATCGCCCAGTAGCCGAGGTAAGTGTTGGCTCCGGGAGTCCTACAGACGTTTGTGCGTAGAATCCAACGGCGTAAAAAGAGATTACTGAATTTGATTTTGGGAGTCTCATGTACAAAAATTAAAACGTGTTGGTAAATATACACAGACTGACAGTTCGAAATGTTACTGCCTCTAGATTTACAATTCGTGAATGCCAAAATTTTTATGTCATGTCATATCAGTGTGAAACACGGTCTAAAGCGAAGCAATGATAAACACAATGATTCCAGTTTTGTCTTTCCATTTCTTTACACAGCGGGTTTACAATCAGGCCTGACTGATTTTAAGTTTTTACTGTAGTATGGAGAAAAAAATATGGTGTTTGTCAAGTGCGAAAAAGGAAGCTTGATAGTCGTATTTTAATATAGCAGTACGTCACGAGAATGAAAACACAGCACTGTTCAATGCATGATAAACCCAAGGAACAGTCTCTCTTGTTTTTATACAGAACATCCTCTTTGTGTTTTAAGTATAAGTTTTTATAGAAAAGAAGCAGAGTCACAGTCTAAACACAACTTTATCTTGCATGTAAAACAGCTTCACGTTTCAGCTATACCCATGTATTTGACAGAGGCCATCCCGTCATGTATTAACAAATTTGTGTAATGTATTATATACAGTCAGTACACAATATATCAGTACAGTGATACAGTACATACAATTAGGTCACATTACGGCTACATGTTTCGACCGGAAACGGTCATCTTCGGGCCAATGAAGAACTACTTTATTGTACCTTAATAATGTTCTTCATTGGGCTGAAGATGACCGTTTAGGTCGAAACATGTAGCCGTAATGTGACCTAGTTGTATATATTGTATCACTGTACTGATATATTGTTGTGTACTGACGGTATATAATACATTACACAAATATACCTATGTAGCTATCATCAGACTGGATATAGGACCTTGAATTAGTAAAGTGTAAGAAGTTGTCTTGTGTATAGACTGCAATCCTGCTTCTTCTCTTTATACACTCTCTTTTGTTTTTGGCGCGGGTTAATGACAGGTCAACGTGAGACTTCCTTCTTTCGCGTGGGACGCTGGAGATGCATATGACATCCCCCCCCCCCCAACACGCACACACTTGGGTCTTCAAGTAGAATATCCGTTATGTTTGTCAGACTTCATCAAACTGCAAAAGCTGGACAATTTCTCATAAACATCACCGTACCAATCTACCTACAATAAGACATTTTATCAACGGTTCTCAGGTTACACGTGTACAGAGAGGACGGATGGCTGTTGTAATAGGAGCTTTGAATGAAGGCGAATGCTTCTTAAAGTTAGATAGTATAAAAGATTACTTGAGATTAACGTACAGAAATATATATATATATATATATGTGTGTGTGTGTGTGTGTGTGTAAATGTATTCATGTTCGTCCAAGATCAACATCGAAACATGTCGGAGTTATGACAAACTGTGTGCGAAATTAAATTTTAACATTGGGTACATTTGTTGGTTTTATTGTGTAAAAATAACACGCACGCACACACACACACACACACACACAAGCGCGCAAACACATATAAGTTTTTTTTTAATTTTATTACCGTGCAATGTGATAACAATATTTATTAAGACCAACTAATTGCACATACTTGTCAAACCATTAAAATCACATTATCTCATTAAAATGGATTTAAAATATCTCCTACATGTTTCAATCCCTCTATGGGATCATCCTCAGGAAGCGTAAATTAGTGTAGGAATGAAGTTACTAAGACAGACTGTACATGAGGTTATCTGGTAGCATG
>Ga0123354_10014190_pt1 | contig 12400 bp, 12 predicted proteins | sample TergutLab28metaG_2_FD_97872 | JGI IMG/M metagenome (GOLD analysis project Ga0123354, IMG submission 97872) | Labiotermes labralis P4 segment gut microbial communities from Petit-Saut dam, French Guiana - Lab288 P4 | ecosystem: Host-associated > Arthropoda: Insects > Digestive system > Gut ... | reverse complement strand
GTGCAGTCGGCCAACCTGCAACCCAAAAAGACAGGCATCGGGATGGAGCTGCTCAGCCCTGTCAGCGGAGTGGTTACCACCCACTTCAATCCCAAAAGCAACCGCTTCGGGGTGGAGGTGGCGACAGCCGCCGGACAGCAGGTGGCCGCTGTAGCCGACGGCACGGTGGTCTTCGCGCTCTGGACCCCGGGCGAGGGATATATAATTCAGATACAGCACTCCAACAACCTCCTGTCGGTCTACCGCCACTGCGCCGAGCCGCTCAAGGCGGTGGGTTCGAGGGTCAGGGCGGGCGAGGTGATAAGCTACACCGCCGAAAGCGCTACGGGCGGGGGGAACAAGGGGCTTTTCCAATTCGAACTGTGGTATAACGGCGCTCCGGCCGACCCCGAAAGCTATATCCTTTTCCGATGATCCAACGTTTGGCCATCCTCGGTTCGACCGGCTCCATCGGACGGCAGACGCTCGACATCGTCAGGGCGCACTCCGACATCTTCGCGGTCGAAGCCCTCACCGCCGACGGCAACTGGGAAGCGCTCGTGGTGCAGGCCCGGGAGTTCCGTCCCGGAAGCGTGGTCATAGCCCGCGAAGAGCTATACCCCAAGGTGTCGGAGGCGCTGGCCGGAACGGACATAAAGGTCTGGGCGGGCCCCGAAAGCATCTGCCAGATGGCCGCCTCGACAGAGGTCGATACGGTGGTCAACGCGCTGGTGGGCTACGCCGGGTTCCTGCCCACGCTCGCGGCCGTCGAGGCTGGCAAGAAGCTCGCTTTGGCCAACAAGGAAAGCTTGGTGGCGGGGGGTGAGCTGGTGATGCGCAAAGCGCTGGAACACAAGGCACCCATCCTTCCCATAGACTCCGAGCACTCGGCCATATTCCAGTCGCTGGCGGGCGAGGTGAGCCCCATCCGGCGCCTCGTGCTGACCGCCTCCGGCGGGCCGTTACTGGACATGGGCGCCGAAGAGATGGCGGGTGTTACGCCCGAGCAGGCGCTCGATCATCCGCGCTGGAAGATGGGGCCCAAGATCACCGTCGACTCTGCCACGATGCTCAACAAGGGCTTCGAGGTGATCGAGGCGCACTGGCTCTTCGGCGTGCCGGCGGCGCGGATCGAGGTGGTGGTGCACCCACAGTCGGTGATCCACTCGATGGTGGAGTTCGAGGACGGGGCGCTCAAGGCGCAGCTCGGCACGCCCGACATGCACGTCCCGATCCAATATGCCCTCACCTATCCCCGCCGATTGGAGATCGCGGGCGAAAAATTCAACTTCGCGGCCAACCGCGCTCTGACATTTCTCGAGCCTGACCTCGAGCGTTTTCCGCTGCTCGCGCTGGCCTACCGCGCGCTGGAAAAGGGAGGCAACGCGCCGTGCGTGCTCAACGCCGCCAACGAAGTGGCGGTGGGGGCGTTCCTCGAGCGCCGCATCGGATTCGGAGCAATCCGGCGGGTGATCGAACGCACCATGGAGCGCGCCTCGCATGTGGCCCATCCAATGCTCGACGACTACACAGCTTCCGACATGCAAGCCAGGGATATCGCCCGAAATATCGTTTTATCGTTTCCCGAAAAGACTCACAAAATATGAATGCCCGTTCCGGATTACTCGTGTCGGCATTATGCATCCTGTCAGCAACTTGTTCTAACGCTCAAAAGGAGGGAAAGGCAACGATGGATATTATTTATGTGTGTCATTATCATATTTTCAAGCCCTATATTGAATATAAGATAGACTTGAAAAATAAAACCTTTTGGACTTACAGTGTGGCCGAAAGCGGGAAACCGCGCAATGAAGCGGATAAAAATAAAGGATACGATTTTGTGGGTTATTTGGATGACGGCAAAATAACCGCATTTTTGTCCGATGCTGCTAAAAACGGATTTACCGATTGGGAAAAAGAATACATCAACCCTGACATTGACGGCGGACGCCAGTGGAGCATTTCGATTACTTTCGACGACGGGAGCGTAAAGATTATTCAAGGAAGTAACCAATACCCCAAACAGTGGAATGAGATGGACCTTGCATTTCAGCATTTAACAGGAAAAGACAATATTTTGGAAAAATAGAAATTTAATACCGTAAAAAATGGGAATAGTCATAAAGATCCTCCAATTCCTGATGAGCTTTTCGCTCCTGATCCTCATCCACGAATTCGGCCACTTTATCGCCGCGCGCATATTCAAGATCAGGGTGGAGAAGTTCTATCTTTTCTTCAACCCGTGGTTCTCGCTGGTGCGCATCCGTGGCAAGCAGACCGAGTTCGGCATCGGCTGGGTGCCGCTGGGAGGCTATTGCAAGATCGCCGGCATGATCGACGAGTCGATGGACAAAGAGCAGCTCAAGCAGCCCCCACAACCCGACGAATACCGCTCGCGCCCGGCGGGACAGAGGCTGCTGGTGATAAGCGGCGGGGTGATAATGAACATCGTGCTTGCCTTCTGCATCTACACCGGCATTAACTACGTCTGGGGCGAGCACTACACTGCCAACAGCGATGTCAGGTACGGCTACGTCTTCTCGGAAACGGGCCGCGCGGCGGGATTTCAAAATGGCGACAAGATCGTGAACATCAACGGCAGGCAAATAGAAAACACCCGAAGGTTCCCCCTGAAGATGTTGGCCAGGCGCAACGCAGTGGTCGAGGTAGACCGCGGCGGGCAGCGGACGAGCGTCACCATCAGCGACGACCTTGCCGCGCAGATGCTGACGGAGCCGTTGCTGAGTCCGCGCATCCCCTTCGTGGTCGATTCTCTGATGAGCGACGGGGGCGCGGCCGCAGCCGGCATCCTGTCCGGCGACTCGCTGGTGGCCGTGGGCGGGACGGCGATGGATTTCGCCGACCAGTTCCAGGATGCGTTCCAGGCAAATAAGGGGCAAACGGTCGATGTAACATTAGTGCGCGACAGCGCGGGAGTGGACATAGAGAAAACGTTGCCCGTGGCAATTTCGGCCTCAGGCACCATCGGAGTTTTCTTATCCCCTTCCGAGCGTTTCATCCCCGAAACCGTCATAACCTACAACTTCTGGCAGGCGATACCGGCGAGTTTCAAACGTACCGGCACCGAAGTGGCGGACTATTGGACGCAGTTTAAGCTAATGTTCCGCCCTCACATGCACGCCGGCAAGCATTTGGGCGGACCGATAGGCATCGCTAACATGTACCGTCCCTACTGGGACTTCGAGGCGTTCTGGAGTTTCACCGCGTTCCTGTCGATCGTGCTGGCGGTGATGAACATCCTGCCCATACCCGGGCTCGACGGCGGGCACATAATGTTCCTCGCGGTGGAGGTGGTAACGAGGCGCAAACCGAGCGACAAATTCCTCGAGAGGGCGCAAATGGTGGGTATGATCCTCATTTTAGCGCTGATACTCTTCGCCACGAGCAACGACATACAGCGCATATTCTTCAGACATTAGCGCCATGGCCAAGGTCAAGACGGCATATTTCTGCTCCTCGTGCGGCTACGAAGCCCCCAAATGGATGGGCAAGTGCCCCGCATGCAACCAGTGGAACACATTTACGCAGGAGACCGTCAGCACGGGCGCGAAAGGGAGCGGCAAGGGTGGACTGACCTCGCCCGTAGCCGCGCCGCCCACGCCCATTTCGCAAGTCAGGGAGCGCAACTACACCCGTATGCAGACGGGCTGTCCCGAGCTCGACCGTGTGCTGGGAGGCGGACTGGTGCCCGGATCGCTCGTGCTGCTCGGGGGGGAGCCCGGCATCGGCAAATCGACTCTCAGCCTGCAAATCGCCCTGGCCGAGGGGGGCATTAAAACGCTCTACGTCTCGGGCGAGGAGTCGCCCGAGCAGATCCGAATGCGCGCCCAGCGCATCGGTATTCACAACGAGGAGTGCTACATCTACGCCGACACCCTGCTCGAAAACATCCTCGCCCAGATCGAAGCCATCGGGCCGGGGCTGGTCATCGTCGACTCGATCCAGACCATCTCGAGCGAGGCGCTCGACCCCGCGGCGGGGAGCGTGTCGCAGATCCGCGAGTGCACCGCCTAGCTGCTGCGCTGCGCTAAGCAGACCGGCACCTCGATCTTCATCATCGGCCACATCACCAAGGACGGCACCATCGCCGGGCCCAAGATATTGGAACACATAGTGGATGTGGTGCTGCAGTTCGAGGGCGACAACAACAACGTCTACCGTTTTCTGCGCGGAGCGAAAAACCGTTTCGGCCCCACCTTCGAGATCGGCATCTTCGAGATGCGTTCCGAGGGCCTGGTCGAGGTGGCCAACCCCTCCGAAATACTACTATCACACTACGAAAAACCCCTGAGCGGCATCGCCGTGGGGGCGGCGGTGGAGGGGGTGCGCCCCTACCTCATAGAGACGCAGGCGCTGGTGGCCGGCGCGGCCTACGGCACCCCGCAGCGCAGCTCGACCGGCTACGACATCAAGCGTCTGAACATGCTGCTGGCGGTGCTCGAAAAACGCGTGGAGCTGAAGATGTTCAGCAAAGATGTGTTCCTGAACTTCGCCGGCGGACTTAAAATCGCCGACACGGGGCTCGACATGGCGGTGGCGGCGGCGATAATATCGTCCTATTTCGACCGGCCGCTTGCCGAGGGCCTCTGCTGCGCGGGCGAGATTGGGCTTTCGGGCGAGGTGCGTCCCGCCCCGCGCACCGAGCAGCGCATCGCCGAGGCCGCCCGCCTCGGCTTCAAAAAGGTTATCGTCTCGGGCTACCTGCCCAAGGGGCAGCTCAAAACGCCCAAGGGGATCGAAACGGTGCGCATCAACCGCCTCGACCAACTACCGAAGATCCTGTTTTAGCGTGATTTTTGGAAAACCACGGGATAATGCTTAATTTTGGTTTTTCGGTACTAATTTTATTTTAGAAAAATGAAAATACTCCCTTCTTTGGCCCTTGCCGTTGCGATGGCTATACTGTTGTCGTCCGGTGTGGCCAACGCGGCCAACAGTAAGGTTACATTCAAAGTTACGGACCCCGCCAAGGCCCCGCTCGCGGGGGCGCTGGTTACGGTGGACAGAACGCAAAAAGCCACCACAGGCGCTGACGGCATTGCCGCGCTCGACATCGCGCCGGGGGCCTCCCATGAGTTCACGGTGGTAAAAGACGGCTACTTCAATACTCTAAAAACCCTGCCCGCGGGCAAAGCGCAGGTGGAAGTGGTGTTGCCCAAATATATCCCGTGGATCCGGCTTATTATCGACGATTACGACCCCACGCAGAACAGGATAACATATTACCCCGCCAAACTCGCCACCATGATGAACGCCCCGGGCTGGTTCTTCAACACCCTCGGAGCGCACGAAGGCACGGTGCTCTCGAACGGCTCGGACAACCACGCATCGTTCACCAAAGGCAACTACCTGACCTGCGACTTCGAGGGGCCGTCGATCCGCGTTTTCACCCTGCGCAACAACAACAGCGGAATGGCTAAAATATCGGTGGACGGCAAGTATGAAAAGACCGTGGATCTCTATGCCAATAACGGCTTGGAAAGCAATTACGAGTTGGCTTATGAGCAGTATGGCCTCCCCGCGGGCAAACACACCCTGAAGCTCGAGGTGCTGGGCGAGAAGGACGCCGCGGCCAAGAATTCGAAGGTCTATTTCGACTTTTTAGACACCTCCGACTATCCCGTTTTCGGACGCTTCGGGATCGGAACGACCGTGGGGATAACGTCCAACACCACCAAAGAGGCCACTTTTGTCCACACTCTGAAAGCCGCGGGGCCGGGCGGCTTCAAGGCGATAGAAGAGGTGGGCTTCGTGGCTTCGGATGTGTCGCTGCGGCGCGCTCCGACCGTGAACGACATCCGCGTCAAAGCGCAGCTCGAGACCGGAGGCAGGTTCAGCGCCACCGCGCCCGCATCCCTCTTCCAGCAGCGTGTAAGATATGCCGTTACGCCTTATGTCATTGTCGGCGGAGTTGTCTATTACGGCGAAGAGCCGGTGTTCTTCACTCCGGCGCCCATTATCCGCCTCGAACGCACCGTGCTCGGCACGCAAGCCGACCAGGGGGAGATATCTACAAGGGAAATCCTGCTGCGCGATGCGGGAGGTTTTTCCGATCTGAAATGGAAATTGGTCAGAGAGAGCAAATATGACGGCACTCCCGCTACGGGGATCATTTCGCGGACGTTCAAGGACGGCGATGCCGCCGTAAAAGACACTCCGATAAAAGTTACAGGCCTCAGCGAGGGCGAGGCTGTCGTCCGCTGCTACAGTGCGGGCGATCCCACCAAATACGCCGATTGTCTCGTTACCGTGGCCAAAGCCGACCGTAACGCCCGCCTCTCCGAAGTGCCTCTGATGGGTTGGAGCACGTGGAGCGCATACGGCAGGGCCATATCGACCGAGAGGATGAAGGAGACTGTCGACAACATGCTCAAGCCCATTCCCTGCGCCGGAGGGAAGAGCCTCAAGGACTTGGGCTACGACTACCTTTTGATCGACGGCGGATGGAGGGTGAACTATATTTTTCCGGACGGGCGCATAGTGCCCAACTATGAGCGCTTCAGCGGGCCGGAAGGAATGAAAAAGCTGTCGGAATATATCCACGGCAACGGGATGAAACTGGGCTTCCACATGTGCCCGGGTTGGGGCGACTGCGCCAGCCAGCCGATGGGGATGGATGGATTTGAAAAAATACAGCTGCAAGAATATGTCGATTGGAAGACCGATTATCTGTTTGCCGATGTATGCTACACCGAAAAAGACCAAAGGCATGATTACGAACCGGAATATCTCCAAACACTTTATACCAAATTCAAATATTATGCCGACAACTGCGGCCGCGATATGGTGATCAAAGCTACCGGAGTGCTGAACAGACCGTGGGGATACTCGTTGGTCAATTATTTCAGAGTGAGCGGCGACATCGCTCAATATATCAACACCTTCGCGGAAGGTGGCGGAAGGTGGCTCGACCCGCTCGATCGGCCGAAACCCCATAACACCGCCGCTTTCATCGAGGCCAAAAATGCCGGGCAGAAGTGGCAGATGATTGGACAGGGAACGGGATTATGGCCCGATCCCGACCAGATGCCTTTCGACGATCCCGGACTGAACCTCACGGAGCAACAATCGATGTTCAACATGTGGAGCATCACCGGTTCGCCTCTGGTTTTAGGAGGAGTAGTCAGCGACCTGATCGACGAAAAAAAGGGTATCGTACAGATAATCACCAACACGGAGGTCATAGCGGTCGATCGCGATTCGCTCGGCAGGGTGGGCCATGTTCTGAAAGCTTATACCAACAATCCCGTTAATGGAACGAAAAAACCGGATCCCGCCACTGCCATAGACCATCCGGAGGTGAACCTGACCGTTTACGGTCGGCCGCTCTCGGACGGCAGCTGGGCGTTGGTGCTGATGAACAACACCAGACAAGTGCAAAACATCACCGTCCGGTTCGCCGACATGGACTACGACGGCTCCATCGGCGGAACAACGCGGCTGACGGCGGGCAACTATTACCTGCGCAACCTGAGCACCCACAAGGATATGGGCCGGTTCACAGACGAGTTCACGTACAGCAACATACCCGTCCACGGCAGCGTGATGATAGAAGTAACGCCGGAGGGCCTTTATAAAAAATGAAAAAGATTGTTTTAGCCGCTCTCGCTTTTGTGGCGGTCGCCCTGTCGGCGCCCGGCATGGCCGGGGCTGCCGACGTGGGGACGACCGACGACATCTCCGCATCGGTGCGGGGGTTGTTCGGCCACATGGGTGGCGTTAAACCCGCGCCGGATGGGCTGGTAACGCGTGCGATGTTCGTTACGGCGCTCACGCGCATCGACGGGGAAGCGATTGCTGCATATCTCGCCTCGGGCGCAGGTCTGCCTTTCACCGACGTGTCCGACACGGCGTGGTATGCGGATGCGGCAGGATGGGCGGCCCAGCACAATATCCTCACATGCAGCTGCGCCTCGAGCGCTTTTGGCCCGCAAGTCCCTGTAACGCGCGAAGATATGGCGGTGGCGATATGCCGCTATCTCGACAGCAAGGGCTATGGCCTCGGGCTGCGACCCGGCCTCGAGACCTACGCCGACGAGGATCAGATCTCTGCGTACAGGGATGTTAAATCGCTGGAGGCGACAGGGATTATGACCGCCGATAAGGATGGCCGCTTCAATCCGGCAAGGGATGTAACGCAGGGGGAAGTGGTGGAGGCGTTCGGGCGCCTTATCGAAGCGTTGGACTGATGGCCCTCCCGCACCCCATAACCCAAATAAAACCGGCGGACGATGTCTGACTGTTGGCACAGAATAGAAAAGGTGGTCAAATGGACCGGGCTTTCGGTCAACGCCTTCTCGCGTGCCATAGGATTGAACCGCTCCGAGAACCTCTACCAGATAAAACGCGGCAACAACGGCATCAGCCGCTATCTGGCCGAGACCATCTGCGCCAAATATCCCTCGATCTGCAAAAGTTGGCTGCTGCTGGGCGAGGGGGAGATGTTCGTGGAGGACAATCGGGGCCGCGATATTCCGGACGGGGGCGGGGAGAGTGGCCAAAGACCGGGACGACAAAGCGGGGTGCCGCCGGGGGTGCCGTTCTACCGCATCGACGTGTCGCAGCTCGTGCGTTTGGAGCAGTGGCTCGAGCCGGAGGACTATATATCCACCTTCCTGTTCGAGGGGGCCGATTTTGCGGCGCTCTCAATGGGCGGAGGTATGGAGCCCGAGATACCCCGCGGCGCGGTGGTGGTGGTGCGCCGCACGGAGCTCAGCGCCATCACTCCGGGGGAGAGCTATTTGGTCGTCAGCCCCCGTTTCACGGGCATCCGCATCGTGCGCATGGAGCCGGACAGCAGCAGGTTGAGGCTCGTGCCACGCAATACGGCCCACTTCGACGAGCTGCTCGTGGAGCAGGATGAAATAGAGAAAATATACGCCGTAAGGGGCGTTATAATAACCAAAAGCTAAAACGTTCTATCAATATGTTTTCGGGAATAGTCGAAGCCACGGGCAAGGTCGTGGCGATCAGGGAAGAGCTTGGCAACAAGCATTTTACGGTGCAGTGCCCCTTCACGGGGGAATTGCGCATCGACCAAAGCGTAGCCCATAACGGCGTGTGCCTGACGGTGGTAGCCATCGACGGCGATCAATATATCGTAACGGCCATAAAGGAGACGTTACTAAAATCCAACCTCGGAACACTGCGGGTGGGCGATCTGATAAACCTCGAGCGCAGCATGAGGCCCGACGCGCTGCTCGACGGCCATATCGTTCAGGGCCACGTAGATCAGACGGCCCGCTGCACCGCCGTGGAGGAGGCCGACGGGAGCTGGTACTACATGTTTTCGTATGACGAGAGTGGGGGCAACGTAACGGTAGAAAAAGGTTCTATCGCGGTCAACGGCGTGAGCCTCACGGTGGTGAACTCGCAGCACAGCTCGTTCCAAGTGGCCATCATCCCCTACACCTACGAGCACACCAATTTCCACACTCTCCGAGCGGGCAGCGTGGTCAATCTCGAATTCGACATCGTGGGCAAATACATCGCCCGGTTGATGCAGCAGTATGTGAAGTAGTTGTCGATTAATTTGAGGCCTTTACGTCGTCAGGCCCCAGCATCTTTACAAATCCTGTTTTATCGACCTTAAAAACAGTAAAATCTATATTATTAAACAATGCATCTCGCTTTATGAGTTCGTTTTCCTCCTCTTTCGAAAATATTCCCACAACATCACCCCGTTCTTCCGTTTTGTTGATAATTATGCCGTCAGGCAGGTGGAATGAAACTATAGTGCCGTAGCCAAGGCCGAAGTTTTTAGATGATGACAATCGTATCGTGGACAGCAATCGTCCGTTTTTGATGTTCAATAGATAGCTATCTAATTTATCAATCGGGTACCCAGAAGACTTAATAGCCATGATATAGCTTTCTATATCGTCATAAATGAATACTTTGCCGTAAATTACGGCTGTGGGATTAAGATGTCTATAACTGAATGGGATAAATGGTATAAGACAGTTTTTATTTGACCTGCTCGTCGATGGGGGAAGCAATATTTCAGTGGACTTTAGAACAGGCAATATACTGTTTACAGGAAAACCCATCTTGTTGCTTTTTATCGGATCCAATAACGACAATTCAATAGTGTCATAATTAATGTAGGACACTGAATCTTGTGCGCCGCCACGAGGGGGTATCCAGTTATATCTGTTTTTCGGATAATCCTTGTATATAGCATGTTTCATGCCGCTCAGCACGACTGTGTCTTTAGTCCAAGCCTCCGGCACGAACTCGGGGGAATATCTTTTCTTCAACTCTTTGGCTAAAGAATCAATCTCCGAGTTACACCCCAAAGAAATAACAATAATCAAAAAGAGAAAGGCGATTTTCGATCTCATAATCAGCCATATTATTGTGCCTCATCTCCCTCGGCTCCGTCCGCACCTTCAACCTCATCATCCCCTTCGGCCAGCTCGATGGGCAGCTGCTTGGTGGCTTTGACCCCCATCTGCTGGAGTTTGCGGCTGCGGGCGACGAGGTTGCCGCGGCCGTCCCGCAGCTGCCCCAACGCCTTGTCGTAGCGCTCTTTGGCTGTGTCGATGCTCTTGCCCACCCCCACGAGCGTCTCGGCGAAGGTGCCGAACTTGTCGAGCAGCCCCGCCGCCTCGTGCGCTATGGCGATGGCGTTGCGGCTCTGGTTGTCGCGCTTCCACATGTCGTCGACCATCTTCAGCAGGGCGAAGAGGTTCGTGGGACTGCTGATTATCACCTTCTTATTGTAGGCGTAGCTCCACAGCGAGCCATCGGCCCCCACGGCGGCGAGGAAGGCGGGCTCGTTGGGGATGAACATGATCACGAAGTCGGGCGAGCCCGCCACCAGCGACTGGTAGCGCTTGGTGCCCAGCTCGTCGATATGGCGCCGCACCGAGAGCAGGTGCGCCTTGAGCGCAGTTTCGCGCCGCCCGTTGCCCTCATGCTGTCCGTCGTCGGGGGCGTTGACATACTCCACAAATGCGGTCAGCGACACCTTGGAGTCGATCACTATCTGCTTGCCCTCGGGCAGGTTGAGCACCACGTCGGGGCGCAGCAGGTTGCCCTCCCCGTCGCGGATGCTCTCCTGAGTTGTGTAGTGGATGCCTTTTATCAACGCCGAGCTCTCGAGGATCGTTTCGAGGATCACCTCGCCCCAGTCGCCCTGCGTTTTGGAGTTGCCTTTCAGGGCGTTGGTCAGCTCGGTGGTCTCCCTGGTGATGGTGCGGTTGAGCTCCATCAGGTTTTTTATCTCGTTGTGCAGGGCGCCGCGCTGCTCGTTCTCCGAGGAATATATCTTTTCCACTCGCTCGCGAAACTCAGTGATATTCAGACGGAACGGTTTTAGCAGGCCTTCGAGCGATTCCTTGTTCGTCTCTTTGAAAAGGCGGCTCTTCTCCTCGAGGATGTCGCCCGCCATGTTGCGGAACTCGGCGCGGAAAGTCTCCTGTAGTTTTTCGAGCTCCTGCTTGTCGCTCTGCAACTTGTTTTCCAAAAATTCGTTGCGCATGCGTAGGCGCTCGCCTTCGAGAGAGAGCTCCTGCAGGCTCACACGCTCGGCCTCACGGGAGGCCAGCAGCTCGGTGCGTTCCGCCGCATAGCGCCGCAGCGAGCGGCGCTGGGTCACCGCCACCGCCCCGAAGAAGGCCGCCCCGAACGCGAGGAGGGTTATAACTATGATTACGACAATATTCATGCTACACAAAAGTATGAATTTTTTCGTAATTTTGTCAGAGCAACAACAACAAGCCAACAATAATATGCCCAGAATAGTTGCTCCTTCGATACTTTCGGCCGACTTCGGCCACCTCGACCGCGAGGTGCGGATGCTCAACGCCTCGCGCGCCGAGTGGATCCACATTGACGTGATGGACGGGGTTTTCGTACCCAACATTTCGCTCGGTTTTCCCGTGCTCGCGGCGATCACACGGGCAGCTTACAAAGTGATAGACACGCACCTTATGATAGTCGAGCCGGAGCGTTATGTGCGGCGCTTCGCCGAGGCGGGCTCGGACTATGTGATCTTCCACATCGAGGCTACGCACAAGGTGCAGGAGTGCATCGACCTGATCCACGGCGCTGGCTCTAAGGCGGGCCTCTCGATAAAACCCGCCACCGGCGTGGAGGCCATAGAGCCGTGGTTGGACAAGGTCGAATCGGTGCTGGTGATGAGTGTCGAGCCCGGTTTCGGGGGGCAGGCGTTCATGCCCGCGATGCTCGACAAGGTGCGCGAACTCAGGCGTTTACGCGAGAAGCGCGGGCTCGGGTTCCTCATCGCGCTCGACGGGGGCGTCTCTGCGGAAAATGCCGGCTCGATCTACGCCGCGGGATGCGACGTGCTGGTGGCGGGCAGCTCCGTTTTCGGCGCCGAAGACCCCGCGGCCGAAATCGTAAAACTGCTGGAGGCCGAATGATCTCGGTCGAT
>Ga0123354_10014189_pt1 | contig 12400 bp, 2 predicted proteins | sample TergutLab28metaG_2_FD_97872 | JGI IMG/M metagenome (GOLD analysis project Ga0123354, IMG submission 97872) | Labiotermes labralis P4 segment gut microbial communities from Petit-Saut dam, French Guiana - Lab288 P4 | ecosystem: Host-associated > Arthropoda: Insects > Digestive system > Gut ... | reverse complement strand
GTACCGGGTCTTTCCCGGGGGTAAAGTGCGGCCGGGGCGTACTGCTGACCACTCACCCCCTTCTAGTGCCGCGGTCATGGAAGAGTAGAGCTATACCTCTACCCACCCTCTGGGCCACACCGGGCCTGTAATGGGATCACTTTACATTTACATGTTTCGAAGCCAACGCGTCTTCCTCAGGGAGCTCTCACTCGGTGCCTGCTAAGTTACATAAACGTAATCATGCAGGCTTGTTGGAATTTAAAAAAAAAATTCACATTCGTTTTTAGAATCGTTAAAACATTAAAACTGACTTAGCCATAATAAATTATATTGTCATAACAATTCTAGGAAATTTTCTCAGGTATATAACGGGCTGTCATAGCGACATCAGCACACAGATTGTATACACAGCCACCCGAGAAAATTCCCTAGGATTGTTATGACAATGTAATTTATTATATCTAAGCCAGTTTTAATGTTTTAACGATTCTAAAAACGATTACGTTTTTAGCAGGCACCGAGTGAGAGCTCCCTGAGGAAGACGTTTGGCATCGAAACATGTAGGAGTGATAAAAAATAACTGTATAATAAACCGTAAATCAAGTGTCCATTTGTTTGTTCATTACACATTGTGTTATATATTTTTATTTCTGGAACACAACGCGATGGGCCGCAGAAACTAAACAGTTTTGAACGAAATAAACCATCATCAGAATCCTAGAGAAGGAAAAATGTATATTTTCGACATTCTGTTTGACTGACATATTGCATTCAAGAGAATGCCATCAAGGTGCCGTAGCTTTCATATTGAAAACTGTTCCTGCTGAGTGAAAGGTTGCTACATTTCTTTCTCTCTGTCTTCTCCTCCCTTTCTCATTTCCTGTTCCAGTTGCGGGCTGTTTCTAAGCAATTTGTACACACGCTGTTGAGGTCTTCGCTCTGCTGGGACTCTAAGCAAAGTTGATTGGTAGTTAGTTATCGACGCTTCGGGAAAGCCTATCACTCCCATCTTCAAGGGTCAAGCCCGAACGTCGGTAAGTAGCCACCGATCAACGCTGCGTAACACCCCAGAACAGCGAACACCAATTTTTTTTTTGTTTGCCTTTGACGTAAATCTGCTCTTCAGCAACAGCGGTTAATCGTGTCGCTCCAAATACAGCCTGCTTCCTACTCTGGCATTCCAGTTGAGCACGGTACTATCTCTGCCAGGATAGGCAGGTGGCAGACACAGAATCGCCGTGAACGTTCGGTAACTTCTTCAGCATATCTGTTTAGCAGACCGGCCTACCACGTAGCTACAGGCGTTTGCAGACCAAAGAGTCATCCGTCTTTTACCCCAATTTAAGAAGGTTCGGTTGCCAGAGTGAATAAAATAATTCATCGTTATTTACGCGTTCTTGTCACGTACTGCATAACACAAACACACATCTGCGCGTCCGCAAGGCTTATTCCCGTAAACACGTTATTCGAGTGAAAATAGTGTAGGTCAAAATTAAAAATAATCGGGCAGACGTAGTTCTGGGACCTTATTTATTCACTAACCCTTACTTTGTGGAAATTTCAATTATCGATTTACAAAGTCCAATACCGGTACAACAATTTATGTAGCGTTTTACGTATTGTGAATGTATTAACATAAGCTTATCATTACTAAGTCCAGTTTCCTCCAACTTGTGCTAACAATATTGCCCTAACTTCGACAAACAGGAAAAGTTGGACTTAAACAGATACTTTCAAATTCTAATGGCAGTGATGTGTTGGAAGAAATTTATTAACAGGATATACAGGATGGGCCACGAAAAAGTAGCCCGGGTCCGTAGCATAGCGTAAATACAGAAATTAATACAGTAGCCAAATGCTGAAAGGATATACCGTCATAGTGATGTTGCCAAGTGGTTGCCTCCTGCATCAATACACAGCTACGCACGTCTAACCATGTTGAGGTATACCCGATGTAACATAGTGATTTGGATGACTGCAACTGCGTGGCTGACGTTGTCCTTCAGTTCCTGTATCGTGTGCGGATTTGATTCGTATACCGTGCTTTTTAAGAGTCCCCAGAAAAAATTTCTTCTCCCCCCAGGTGGGGGTGGGGAATTTTCTCTGGGGACACTTGAAAAGTACGGTATACGAATCAAATCCGCACACGATACAGGAACTGAAGGACAACATCAGCCACGCCGTTTCAGCCATCAAAATCACTATGTTACATCGGGTATACCTCAACATGATGACAGCACGACTGTTGACTAACTGTTCAAACACTCTACGCAATATACATACTGACGCCAGAGAGAATGACACAAGGACACGTGCAAAACGGAAGGCGGGCTACTTTTTCGCGGCCCATCCTGTATAAGCGCACAACTTAATTCGCATACAGACTTGCAAAGAAACTCTCAACACATTATCACGAAATAAAACCAAAATCGAAATAAATATGTGCATATTATAATTACGGTAAATAAGAAAATAAATTTTTCCAAACTGGAAAGTTGTGGGGACACCAATAACTATGAAAGACGTTCGTGATCAAACTAGAAAAAGAATAAGTTCACAGCATGTTTTTTTTTTAATTCAAGCTTCTCTATAATACATCAGAAAGCCAATATTTCTAAACGAATAATCGAATTTTTCCAAACGTATATAAAAAAGTGTTACAACTCTCACATAACAGTGTTCATGTACGTTGTCCTTTCTCCGTATTTAGTAGGGTACACCAACCATTCTCAACCCGGGAAAACGCCATCCAATTTATTTAATTATTTTTCTAGTTTTCGTGACTCTTGCTTGATAAATCATCATTAATTACTCATAGTATATTTATTTCACGTCTCAGCGGACTACTGCAGCTCGACGAACTTTGATAATTTAAGAGAGCAATTACACAAATATTCTGTTATGCCATGACAAATGGCTGTAGTGTTCAGCTGCCAGCAGTGGCCACCGTTCACGTCACGGAATTAAAAGCGTTGGCGTTGGCTGGTGTCTAACAGCACGAAGCTAACGAGAATCATGCAGATGTGTCTAAAGATACAAGAGTAATTATAGTGTATCAGAGAGACACAGTCACAAACGCACAGATATCATGACAGCTAACGTCCGGCTACTGTTAACATATGTAAAATTAAGACAAAAGTCATCATTAACACTATATCAGGCTTGTGGCTTGAGAGCTTACTTCACACCTTGCAGCTTCCCTAGCGGAACAGTCGAACGCGTACGCCTCAGGGATATAGTGGAACCTCTGAGAAGATAGTAATGTTATATGGAACTGAGGAAGGCCTAGCACAGCAACTGGTCTCTAAATGCTACCCTGGTGAGACAAGCTGCGTAACTCGGTGCTGTCTGGCCTCTGTCATGTGTTTTAACATTTATGTCGGAGGCGAGTGCAACGTTATATTAGCTGAGAGAAACAATTTTGAGAGAAACAGGTAGAAAACAATTTAACATAAGACAAAGAGTGCTTGAATAAATTAATTAATGAAACCAAAAACCCAATCCTTTAAAATGGCAGATTTACAAAGGAAACCATACCTAAAATATTTTGAGGTTTTCACAGCGGTATAAGCTGAGGATTCCATTCTTCTGGGATATTACAACGCGCCACTTCGTTGCCTCCAAACATGGGGAACCAATTACACAGTGACAAGGCGTCTTATTCCAGAAGAACGGAATCCTTAAGCCTACCCAACATCGGTATGTATTTCCCCTTCACAGTAGAGACACAATGAATTTTACGACTGCCTTCAGTTTCCGTGATGCGAAAATACTAGGAAAATCAAGAAAATCATAATAACGCAGTTTTCTCGATTCCTTGTTTAAATGAACTATCGCCTCTATGTTTATCATCTACATAGTCAGACGTTTCGTTCTCATTCCAAAATATTGTCGACATTTCATTTTCAAATTCTTTGGCTTTACTTTTCCTTCATTAAATAAACTACCAACGTCTTATAGCCACGCAAAACAAGTATCAACATTACTGTTGTTTTTGGAAAGTAATCACAAAGGCGGCATTTCTATACCGACTAACAGCAGCATTTTGTGACTTCAGTCCTCCCCTACACTCTCCTAGCACAAACACTTCTTACTTTCCTCCCAGATACATTACCTTTGAAGTTATTTTCACCCACAGCGATTGCAAACTTTTCGTGCGGATTTTAGTGACTTGCCATGTTGGTACATTTATTTCTAAACCAACTTCTTTTCTCGCTCTAAGTTAATTTCTGCCATATTATTTACGTTAAAAGGTAAAGGTAAAATGATCCTACGTTACAGGCCCGGTGTGGGCCAGAGGGTGGGTAGAGGTATAGCTCTACTCTTCCATGACCGCAGCACTAGAAGGGCGTGAGTGGTTAGCAGCACGCACCGGCCACACTTTACCCTCGGGAAAGAACCGGTACCCATTTTACAGGAGGCTGGGTGGGCCCCAGGGCCGGTCTGTACGGGCGGAAAATCTCTTCCCCACCGGGATTCCACCCCGGACTGTCCAGCCCGTATTCAGTCGCCATACCGATTGAGCTACCCGGCCCACATATTATTTACGTTACTTATAATATAGAGCAACATATGCTACCAAGATTTTGAGTAGCCCTTCCTGAGGTTTTGAATATTTCTTGCTGTAATACTCTGACGGAAATTACAAACAGTTACATTGTCGCATTATCTTACACCCATATAAACAGGAAATATGTCACAAATATTTATAAAATGCGTTGACATACCGCACCAAGTTTCTCCGGAATCCGTTAAGAGCTTCCGTGAATAAGAGACGTGGACGGACATTGAACTCGATTACAAGTGAAAAGTTGTGGTCCCACGATCGCCTGGACGATCGTGGGTGACGTACCCGCTAAGCAGATTTGTCGGAGAAGATGCCGCGAGTTCACGGCGAGTCTGTCTCTTGTTCCTGACTGGTCTTGAAATGTGTTCAGTGAAGAAATGGCGAGCATATTTAACGATGTGAACAAGAATTTAAAAAGACAAGCAATGTAAGTATAACGTAGCAGTGAGGCGCATTCTTGCAACCATTGTTGCAGTGGAAAAGCAATAAGTATTACGTATTGTGAGCTTGTGTGGCCTTACGAGTAGCTGTCCAGCATGTAATGCGCATGCGCCATATTGTCATCTGTGGCCGGCACTACTCTACAATATATTTTCACATCATTCCATAAAGGGCAAGATTTTAGAAAAAAAAATTTATGGAATACAAAACGTATGTTTTGATTTCCTCTACAACTTTGGTCCGAAACATTTCTCATTCAAAGAAGAACTAAGCGAGATAGATAAAAAATGTATATTGATCTTCACCCGTTATTCTTGTCCGATTTTAATTTAAAGTGAATTTCCTGCACAGTTTTTCGAAAAATACTCAAATTTCAAGTTTCATGAAAATCCTTCTAGTTGGAGCCGAGTGGTTCCATGCCGACGGACGGAAAGACATGACGAAGCTATAGTCGCTTTTCGCAACATTCTGAACGCGCCTGACAAGGAAGATATACGGAATACACGAGCGGACACATTGCTTTCGTACAGGCAGGCATATCTTTACGTAAACTAATACAGTTTGCGGCAAGGGAATGTGACGATTTTCAGACACCTTTTTGACGAATGGGGATAAATACAAGAAACAAAAAGATTACGGAGCATCAGTAGGAAAATGACAATGTACGCTGTTTATTTCTTAAACATTACATCTCCTAAGCGGACTACCTGGAGTGCAGTACTTTTCTCTACCTGCGATCGTCAAATCACCTTAACTTCGCAGCAGACTTTTCAATTGTTGTAATTTCGAACCTGCCGTGCTCTTTCGTCCCTCAACTGGCCACAGAAGAATTACGATTACAGGACTGTATTACATGCCAGGGAAACCCACTAAGAGAGCTTTTAATTTGTAAAGAAGTAAAAAGCGAATAATAAATGGCATTCTACTACCGCTACTTAGTAATTTTTTTCTGTGTGTGTTTCTTATATTCAACCCATTTCATCAAAACAGCGCATTCCTTTGCCGCACTCTTCATTTACCTATTAATCAATCACTACTTGTCTATTAATCGAAATATTTATTTAAAGTATTTTGCCTGCGCAACAAATACTTCGACGATCTACCTGGGTGTAAATTTCTCTGTGCCTTTAAGTACTTCACCATGAATATAATGCACAAATTAGATAAGATCTCCTCGCAGTGTTAACCTTTGCATCACTAAAAGTGGATAATCAGTCTCCCGATCCGTTCACATCACATCCGCGTTAAAAAAGGTCACTGTCAACCACGGCCGGGCACCGTAATATCATATAAGACACTCACTTTGTAATGAAGACAAATACTGTGTCGTTGGTAATGACAAGAAAAAATTATAAACTGAGGTCATGTGTCTATTACCTGATGACATTTGCACGCGGCCACTTATTTACAGTGTCTAAAATCTAGGTTTTATGGTACAACGGAACACGGCATATATTTCACCGAATTCGAAAAGCACAATCAATATCTTCTCTTGTCTCCACAGTCTGTTCAAAATATTTTAATATTCGTTTTAACTTTTAATGTGTATGTGTGTATTTAATTAAAGCGTGACGTGGTAGAAGGAGAGCAATGTATGTGTTCTCCACGCAGCAGTTGGACTCAAACCATTATCCCCGTGTATGTGTCTCACATGCATCACAGTTGTTGCCGAAACAGACAGGAAGGCATACAATATGGCATGTTTGTTTCAAAATGAATTCTACAAAATATACACAGACGTACTGCAACTTGGCAGAATATTACACGTTAAAACGAGCTTCGGACTAGGCGACTGGAAGCCACGGAAATACATAAACGAATTTACGCGTCCTCATGCTCTTCCTTCTTCTTGATCCCCCCTTTCACTCGCCAGTTGTTCTGTTATTCAGGCCCTTTACTCTTTGCTTTCAGAGCACGTTGATGTAGAGACTTGTGTTCCATAGATACCCGTTCCAATCCCGGCTGACGAAAAACCTTCTTAGGACTTCCACCGTTTCATTGTCTTCCCAAACAAATGCTTGGATAACGCCTTTTAAATAATCCACGACGGCTTCATCTCAAATTCCTGCACATTCATAACCCCCTTCGAAAAATTCTTCAGTTGAAACACAGCTGTTAGATGACTGGCTTGTCATTATCAGTTATTTAATTCCTTATTTAACGCAGTTTAATTTACATCACAAATTAAATAGCATTGAACTGTGGAATAACTCTCGATGGTCAACAAAGAAGGGAGTGTACGGAAGTTATCATGGCCTATTTTACGGTATGTAACAGGAACGTATCCCGAAAAAGGCTGAAGGAAAGCATGAAATTCAATGTTGATACATGTCTCAAAGAACAGCCTCTTAGCGACGCTGTACCATAAAATCCAAAATATATTGCAAGCTTCCTACTTCTCGTCTTAGCGGATTAGAAAACTTCGTGCACGTACCAAAGAAAAAATCCTCGTACCAGCGTGTCCTGCGCTTACCGGCTTCTGTTCGCGATGTAAGTTTGCAATTCCATGACATCCTCTTCTGTCCTCTTTCTACTTACATCGCCTTCCCGTGACCCCCCCCCCTCCCGGTCGTAGGCTGTGAACCGCAAATTCCTCACGTATTTAATTTACCTATGAAGCCTTGTAGTTCTCAGTGGTCCGAGCCTTGATAGCTTTGATCCTCTTAGATCCGTGTTATTTTTACATATGATACCTCAACAGATTCGATTCATTACGTCTGAATTTCAACAAGGAATCATGTCTTAGAAAGGAGCGAGATTTTCCACGTTGATTACGGGAAGCCGTAACTGTATTTACAGCACAAGATGCAAAATGTCAGTTTCTACTTAACAAAAAAAAAAACAGTTTCATTACGAAGATCACACTTTTAATTCTACTCTGAGCAATATTCGCTGATTTTTAAAAGAATCATACGAACAACACAAATACACTCTCACTTCTTGAGTGCCCAAGCGTGTGGTACATACGATTAGTAACCACTGGGCTATTCATTTAAACACACGAAAAACAAAGAGAATCAAAATTGTTTTCCCCTTCTGTTTATTTATTACTTTAGTACTCTCTTTAGATCAGAAATTTATTTCCTCCTCGTCTCTTTCTTCCCACAGTTTTCTTTCATCCTTTCCTTCTTTTCTTTCTCACTTTCTCGTAATTCTAAGAACCTCGAAATCGGTTCATCATAATTCGCATGATCTTAGTAGAGGACATCCCGTGGTGTTTAAATGGGATCCCATGGCATTACGAATAATACATTGTGTACACCGGCATTTAAGTTTTTATAAATATTTTGGCCTGATGATGGCCTGCATAGGCCGAAACTAGTCGCCATTATTTAAATTAATAAAGTATAAGATAGTTGTGTTTGACGACGTATATATTTTATTTCATTTTCATAATTCGCATGGCTCTATACAAAGAGGCCGATGATGGACATTCAAGAATTGCGTATTATAACCGTCGTGCATTTGTTTCTCAGAATTGCGATGGAACACTCTTACTCCAAAGCCGTCACTTGGGGGTCGCTCCTAGCCGTTTTACATCTTCATTCATCGCTCTATTGTATCTCTGCTATTTACATTATTTAATCAATAAGAAATACTACAAGCTTTTATAAGAATGTCTGTATACTGTGTAAATAGCAGTGATTTCTAAACCAGACAAAAAAATCTCCACAATCAGCCATGCATTATTCAAGTTAGAAAAAATAAATCATATTTTAATCTTGTGGAACTGCTTATGCTTCCGTTACTAGAATAATGCGAAGCATGAAGTTTTAACAAGAAACTACGGGATCAATAGTGCAAAACGACTATGAACACGTATGTTCCCATAAAATAATTGCTGGACCTGTAGGAAAGAGACCACTTATTAGACCTAGGTGTAAGTGGGAGAATATTAAAATGGGCCTTAAAGAAATAGGTTGAGGAGACAGAGAGGATTCGTCTGGCACACGATAGGGATAAGCAGTAGGATATTGTGACCATGGCAATGAGACTATGGACTCCACTAAACGCGTGAGAGCTCTTAAGTAGCGAAGAAACTTCTAGCACCTGAAAAAGGACTCTGCTCCAGGGAAATAACATGTATTATCGTAATTCTACTATCGCACCGTCGCTAATAACTGATGTTCAAAACACAAAATCCTTCGTGACTGTCTATTGATTTGCCTATATTAATTATCCCAGCTCCGTATCAAAATGTACATCAGTAACTTCAATGGTTCATTAGATGTAAACTTAAGAAGCCGTCACTTTATTTTACATTCTATAGCACTGCGATCCTAACAAAATCTTGTCACCATTCTCACCTATATCATCAAATAAAGTTTCAAGATTCCCCATTAAGCAGTGTTTGTGTCACTCACAGCTAAGAAGCCCGCACAGCCATCATATTGACAATATTGATGGTATAGAATTAAAATATACGTAGGTGAGGATGTCTTAAACAACGTGGTGATATGTCAACTGTCATGGAATCTCACCTGTGCTTATAAATTTTTGTGGGTCACATATGAAAACAAGAACATGAAGATATCACAAGGCCCACGGATATTATATTACAAGCAGGTCAAACATAAGAAGCATACGTTGAGAGTCTGCGAGTCTTGTCTCTTGTATACTTAAATGCAATATCGTCACCACGGGCACTGTAACATAAGCAGGTCAAAGGTGAGAGGTACATGTTGAGAGTTTGCGAGTCTTTTCCTAGAGATACCTAAATACAGTGCTGTATTTCTAATCCATCGCGATTCAGCTAGGGCACGAGAGCCATTATTTGGTCATGTCTGCTTTAGACAGCTACGTGTGAACACATTCCCGACCGGACACTCACTATATTGCCACTTTGAGGCAGATATTCAGATCAGGCTGCATCTACGTACAGACTAGATGGGATATCCTAACCTCAGTAAGTATAAATACAATGCACTCCCACAACAGCATGTCTTTTAACGGTAGAGGGAAAATTGCATATTAAGGTTTTCCTCGGTGGCCTCAGTAATTAAATTTCGCACGTAGAAAAGAAAACCAAGCGCTCACGTTTCGTATTGGGTAGTTCTCAGGTTAGCAACTGACTGAGGTCTTTTGTGGTATTATACAGTCTCTGCGGAAGAATTCTGGGCTATTACACTCAAATATTCCGCGTTCACTACGCTTGGACAAGTGTTCAAAATATTAAAATAAATACATATAATATAACTGTGTATACACGTTCTAGATTTGTATTAAAAACCTTTTAAAAGGTAGAAAATTCTACACGAAAAGCATACTCGGCCCAATCTGCAATAACCTATAAACCAAAAAATTCAACAGTTGCAACCGTTAGCATTGAAACTGTGATGTCATAGCCTGCTGATGACCCAATGGTCGAAACATATGGCTATCTGACTTCAATTATACATAAATATAACAGAAGTTAAACTGTTATGTACGTAGTATATGCCCTACAACGTTGCTTATAGAGGCGGAATAGTGAAACTAGGTAGCCCAGGAGCTCTTTGTTGCAAATTATCAGTTACAGCAACCTCACCATTCCGCTCGGCGTAATCTGTAACACACTCTAAGGCTCACAGTCCTTTTTGGGAAGCTTACAGCAGTTCAACTAAGCAAGAAACTAAACGGTCTATAACCTTGCTCACAACAGTCCTATTCTGAGCCATATTAATCACGTACATATTCCCATACGGTGTATTTTTTAGATAAATTATAATATTTCCATCTACGTCTAGGTCTTCAAATTAATCACTTCATTTCAGAGCGTCCGACTAGAATGTATAAGTTAATCTCCCCGTGTGTGCTACACTAAGCCGTCTTTATTTGACAAGCCTCACACTTGGTAAAAATAACAAATTCGTAACGTCGTCCTTGCATTTCATGAAGCATGAATTTCATGCAACAGCCATTAAACAATTCAGTGCCCACGTCAATGTAGGCATTAATAGCCCACAGACAAAAACAACCAGGTTAATGCTGTATAAAACAGTAATCGCTGAATTTTCCTGAGAACTCATTAACCACATAAATCCTTCCTATGGATAAAACGTAGAGTTTCTATTGTCAAAGGTGTTGGTATATATAGTAACCATTGAGCTTTAAAATAATGGCAGTATTATCTTCTAGCTTGCCAACTACCCTAATTTCTCATACAAAAAAAAGTGTTCTATTACCGTCTTCAGGGAGACAGAAGACTAAGAAATTCCTACTCTGTTGAGCAGGTTTGTAGAGGAACTGTAAAGTCGTAACTTACTGTGTCACAGCATCACCATATTTATAAAAGCCTTCAGTATGCAGTTTTATACATTATAAAAATATAAAAATGTCATAAGTATGAAATAACATAACAACCCAGTTTCATAAGGTACAAATTCAAAATATATAACTAACATTATATCGCTGTTCACAAAAAACAGCTTGTAATCGGGTCGGGAAAGTGATCAGTGATGAATTCTGGCAAACACAGTAAAAAAATCTCAGTTTTAACAAAACGCAGAAATTTTCTTGCATAACTGAACGACTATTAGCTTTTCCAGAAGAACTGTTCCGCGGAGTTCCATCAGTTCGTAACGTACTACATGCTCATTCCAATGCACTGAATGGATTCCACCACTACTCCACTATACGTAACATGCCCGCGTCACACCACCTGTCAATATGACATTCCCGTATTCACATCACCGTCTTGCACACAGACATTTTCATGTGACGTCAAGAATACACAGTATAAGTCAGCCATGTTCGTCCCTACACTGAGCCAATTATTCAATATAACGTACCGGTAAAGAGTAGCTGCCTGCAACTAAACATGCATGTACACTACAGAGACTACATTAAATCAGCAATCGACAAAACGTCGCGCAAATTGTGTGTGTGTGTGTGTGTGTGCAACGCTCCTCATTACTCATAAGCTGCACTTCGCGCGTCTGACAACCCGGTGTTAATACGGAGTCTAGTTTCCTGAATTCCGGTTGTCATGTTGCACGAATCCGTTTGGAGCGAATAAATCGTCGTTTGGTAAATACAATGCAAATCATCTGTCCTGTTGGTACAATGCTGAGCAGGTTCGTTTTGCCGGCAACAGTGCAAACTGGCTGGGATCTCGAAAGATTTACCGCTTGTACAGGCTCAGCAATTCCGTGACGTTCTTCCTTCTCCCTGCGCGAATGAATCCTCACATAAACGATCGTCGCCACACATTTTACCATTCAACGCTACAAACGTCTAAACTCTGCTGTTCAAGAACCGTCGTTAAATTATACAGGGTGTCCCAGGAGGAATGTGCCAGACTTCGGTAGAGTGTTCCTTATGTTAAAGTATACCGATATAACCCAAAACACCTATATCCAAAGTTGAACGGTTACGGAGATAATGGCCTGAGAAAAGTGGGGGCTTCTTGCGGTTCCAAATACTGCAACC
>Ga0123354_10014188_pt1 | contig 12401 bp, 9 predicted proteins | sample TergutLab28metaG_2_FD_97872 | JGI IMG/M metagenome (GOLD analysis project Ga0123354, IMG submission 97872) | Labiotermes labralis P4 segment gut microbial communities from Petit-Saut dam, French Guiana - Lab288 P4 | ecosystem: Host-associated > Arthropoda: Insects > Digestive system > Gut ... | reverse complement strand
TCCGAGTGTAGGCTGAACCACTACTCGCTAGCTCCTGAAGATGGACGTATTAACGTCTGAAACATGTTGAGCAATATATAATAAAGCAAGTGTCATCTAGTTGGTCAACCTTTATTCAAATATTAGACTAAGTGTATTTGCGTATTTGTTCTAGTGGAAACAGACGAGGATGAATCACCTACAGTTTTGCTGCTTGTAGTCTGCCAGTAGATATTCAGTGAAATTCAGTGGAATCCTACTAATGGAGTTGTTTTCTATCAGCGCGCGTCTGAGTGAAACCAAGGTCTTTTAAGTTTGCAGATAATAGCAGGTAGCAGACGATAAACAACTAATCTGCATGTAATTGAGTGTCTGAGGAAATTAATTTTTAATCGTTTGGGATATATCGCGACAAATGTGTATGGAAGGTGATTATCAATGTTGAATTGTGATTTGTAAGACGGGGCCGTGGCTTGGTGTAAGGCAAAAGACCAGCCTGGAATTCTCGTGAGTAGAGCTTGTGAGAGTCAGTATGCGTCTGTTCGTCATGCTCTTTTCACAAAAGAAGGTGTGTGAATATAATCATTGTATTTACAGCGCAGCTGTCACTGTCTGGTTTAGATTATTTCATCTCAATGATTACGTAGCATTCTGTTGTGGCTGGTTTAATTATCTCCTAATCAGGCTCAATCAAATACCTCTATAACAACTGCTGTTGCCAACGTTATTACTGTTGGAGAGTTTCATCTACAACGCACATAAAAGCGAAACTGTTCAGCAGCAAATATATGTACCAGGTACTGTAAATTTAAACAAAGTTCTGTTTTGTCCAAGCCGCTTGCTTATATTCCGTACGATTGTTAAATAAACAAATATCCTGCCCTTTTTCAGCATGCACTGTTTGGTTTTGGCATTGGAGACACAGCGTGTTCCCTGTGAGGGAGGAACTGAATACTTATATCGAAGTAAGACGAATTTTATTCCCAGTTGACCGTGCTATGGCTCAGGCGGCCGGTAGCCGACCTGTCACTGAGGGGGCCAAGGTTCATTCCCAAGTCAGTCCTTGTGAGATTTATAGTCGACAATGTAACAAAGGGACAGGCTTTTCTCTAAGTACTCCGGTCTTCCCCTGTCAGTATTATTTCACCAGTACTCCACACTTTCTTTGTCTACATGTTGCTCTTACCAGGACAAAACAGGCGAAGCCTGGAAGCCTCCCAAAAAGCAGGGCTCTTCCAGAACTTGGGGATCAATGGGTAGAAAAGTACTTTTCACTTTTTTTTATCTCTATATGGTCGACAACGAAAGATACAAACCTGGATTTTTTCACAGCTGTGCTTCGCAGGTGGGCTACCATCCCACAGGCAAGGGGATAGACCTTTACCTCAGCTCTCCTGGTTGCCTGCGAACGGGCACAATACAGCATGAGTTACTGCATGCTCTGGGCTTCTGGCACGAGCACACGCGGCCTGATCGTGACGCATTCATCAGCATCTTCTGGGAAAACATCATACCTGGTGAGTCCTGTCCTGCTTCGGAAGGCAGTGAGCGAAGCAGGGCCCACATGCATTTGTTAATCATTCTCTTGCTCACATTTACTGGCTTCTAGCAGAGCCTTTAAACCCTTTGGCCCTGGAGCTGGACATTTAAAATTTAGCACATTATTTATGTAAACTATGAATATTTTTCAAGCCATAAAGGTAACGTTATGAAATACACGACATTTTGTAGAGGAATAAATTGAGATTTTACACCAAGTCTAAAAAAAAACAATGAAATATATTTGTTGATTAAATATATAAAAAGCCTTCTCTGGAGAGTAGCGGAACGCCTGTCCTATATAGAGGATGCATGGCGCCTAAAGGTTAATAAACAAATGACAGCCATTCAACTAACTAAGTTTATCTCCTCTTACGGCATCTGTAAGTCCTTAACTGTGTCCATAACAGCCTACGATCGAATATTTGTTGAACCACATGGTAGCCCAAGTCTTCAGACTCTATTTCTGAGAATCCAATTTAATATCATCCTTTCCTGTAAACCTGCATATTCCTTCAGGACTTCGATTAATCTTGTTACACCCGTTTGCAAATTTGCTTAAAGCGACCGTTAGTTTCGTCCTGTCTGTTTGTCTATCCGTCCTTCCGTCTGCCCGTCCGCATGGAACAACTCACCTCCCACTGGACGGATTTTCGTTAAATTTCGTATTTGAGCATTTTTCATAAATCTGTTGAGAAAATTCAAGTTTAATTAAAATCTGACAAGAATAACGAGTAATTAACACGAAGACATAAGTATATTAATGATAATATCACGTCCAATTATGCTTACAATTACAAATGTTTCAGACAAAATTGTAGAGAAAACCAAAACACGCATTTTGTACCCAATTACGTTTTTCCGAGAATGTGAAAAGTACAGGACCGGCCACAGATGACAGCATAATACGGTTCATTCTCTTTGCATGCTGATAACTATGGCTACAGACACACGCTCATAACCTGTGATACTTATTCCCTCCTCCTACAGCGAAAATGGTTATGTGAACGCACCTCAAATTTACCTTATGCGTACACTGCCTGTCTTATTTCAGACAATTCTAAAGAAGGCAAATTAGTCGAGTTACAATTAGCATGTATGAAGACGTGGTCTCGGTTAAATGGTTCAGAATAAGGTCTGAATATAATAGCGAAATGTTGGGTTCCTTCAGCGTAACTCTATCATACTTTTTTATGTTTTGCTGATCGTGCATCCTGATATGACTCTGGGTAAATGACCAACTTGATGCACAATTACGTTAGACAATACGTTTATTATTATAATCCTGTACATGTTTCGAGCAACTCTGTGCTTATCATCAGGAGGTCAAATTGTATTAATACAGCATCTGGTGTAGTATTCTCTGTAAGTGACCTTCCGATGTGAAGGTTGAGAAGGAACCAGTTCCTTCTCAACCTGCACACCGGACGGCCACCTACAGAGTGTGACGATACCAAATGTTGTATTAATACAATTTGACCTCCTGAAGATGAACACAGAGTTGCTGGAAACATGTACAAGATTATAATAATAAACGTATTATACAGCGTAACTGTGCATCAAGTTGGTAATTTAGCCAGAGTCTATCAACTTTGTCTTCATATGTAAGAACTTTTGTATTTTCTAGTATATTCCTTTGGTGTGGAATCATTTACGTGTGTCTATCGTCTAATGTTAAAAAAGCAGACTTTTTGGGACGCCCCGTCCCAGCCCTCGGGGTAAAAAATAAGTTTGACACATGCTTAGTTGAGCACCATGAGCAAAGCTCTTTTGAACCTCCGTTCAAAGTTCTTTTGGACATTTTTTAAGCAGACAATGATTCATATTTGGAAGTTTACGGAACCAAATTCTCAGCAGGATTGGCGGTTGCCGTTGTCCGTTTCTGGATCTATATCCCCATATTCTTAGCCCGTGTAGTCGTTCTGCTGTTACTCTTTGCCAGAGGACTGGGACCGATACTGTCACCAAAATGTTGTGTTTTTAGGATCGTTTGTAAAATTGCGAGAAAACACTATTAGCTTCGTCATGTCTGTCTGTACCTCTGTCCGTTCGCATGGAACAACTCGGCTTTCCCTGGTCGGATTTTCATGAAGTTTGATATTTGAGTATTTTTCGAAAATCTGTCGAGAAAATTCAAATTTTATTAAAGTATGACAAGAATAACGGGTACCTTACATGAGGACCAATATACATTTTTTATTGTCTCACTCAGTTATTCTTAGAGTGAGAAATGTTTCAGGTAAAAGTTGTAGAGAAAATCAAAACACATTCTGTATTCAATATTTTTTTTTTATTATTATTTTTCGAAAATCGTGCCACTTATGAGATAATGTTCAGCCGGACAGGCCACAGATGACAGTACGGCTCATGCGCATTCCATTCTTGATAACAAAGGCTACGGACACACAATCAGTATATATATAATATTTATTCCTTTTCCCCTGCAACAATGGTTGCACGAAGACCCCTCACTATTATGTTATACGTATTCTGCCTTTCTTGTTAATTTAAAGCACTGGACGATAGAAAAAGCCCGAAAAGTAAAAGTTTTCTTCCTTTTGTGGTCAGGACGTGAGTTGAACTTCCGCGCTCGGTCCCGTTACGAGCCCCAAGAATGGCTGCCCTACGACTACAGTAGCGTCATGCACTACCGAGCCATAGCTTTCTCTAAAGACCATCTTAGCGCAACAATTGTGCCCAAGGATCGAAGGGCTTTCTTCACCATTGGCCAGCGTTTGCGGTTCAGTCCGATGGACCTGGCCAAACTAAACGTCCTCTACAACTGCAGTACCAGCTACTACAGAGGCGGCGATGTACCCTCACCAGTGTCACAGGCTGGGAACGGCGTTGCTCCCGAACAAGATCGGCTTTCTGAATCCGTAATGAAAAAAGGCACTTTGTCTGTGAAGTTTGAAAACGAATTATTTTCTGAGTCAGGAATAGAGAACGACACTCTTCCACCGGGATCTGGGAAAGACATTTCATCTGGAGATTTCACTGCTAAGCCTGGACCAGAAAAAGAGACTTTTTCGCCAGAATCTGAAGAGGACATTTCATCTGAAGATTTATTTTCTAAACCTGGAATACAAAAGGGGAATTTCCTGCTAGAATCTGAAGAGAACATTTCCCCTGCAGGTTTGTTTTCCAAACCTAAAATCAAACGAGAGACTTTTATAACAAATTTTGGAAACAACCTATCGTCAGAAGAAAATTTGTTTTCTACTTCTGGAAGAGACCACGTCATCCGATGACGAAATATTTCCTAAACATTGAAGGTAAGAATATAAGAATAAATGTCAACTCCTGAGCCTGAAGGAAATTTATGAGATTGAGGCTCTCATAGCAGGGACAATGAAGGAAGTTATTTTTCGTTTTGTGACTCCGTGTATTCTGGATAGTATGCTGGTATATCATCCCCATGATGATGTAGGCAGCATGTTCCTTTGAAATTCTGGTGTATACGTACAACACTTCTCGGCATCATGTCCCAGAACACTTTTATATTATCTAAGGAGACTTATTTTCTTTTTCTGAAATAAAACAAGAAACTTCAGTCCTCATCTCTGGATGAACTTGGTTCAAAAAGACTGCATTGAAAAGTCTTCAGTACAATGTGTTATTCTAGGCGAGATTTTATCACAAGCTGGTGGAAGCAAAACCGTATTCTCTCCATAGACTGGGAGATGTAATACCTTATATTCTTCACTGTTGCCTTATTGGTTTACTGGCTGTTATTTTGTTTAACAATGAGTTATTTTCACTGTCCGCAGCGGCAGCAGACTGCTCACTTAACTAAAAACAACTTGTATCCTATTCCATTGCCCTTCATAATAGTAAACTACAGTCAGTTTCTATGTCTTCTAACAAGAATCGTCTCTTCAGATTTTACGACTAAACTCCTATACCCATTTCCCAAATTTTCCAAGTATGCTACATATTTCTCCCATGTTTTCAAGAATTACGCCGCTTTATTCAAGATCTGTTCTCGACGTTCTACTTCCGGCGTTTCCTTTGAATTTCCTTCTATTTTTAGCTCAGGGATATTTCAATCGGTAGGCCTATGGTGACTGATGTTGTGGGCTGGATTATCAAGATTCCGTGGTTCGATTTTCGGCAGGAGTAAGAGGTTTCTCTCGGCTCCAAAACTTCCATACCCGCTCACAGCCTCTTGCTCAGTAGGAGCCGCGGCAGGGACTTGAAGCTGACCACCCTCTTCCATCCAGTGCCGAGCTTGAGAATGAGTGGAGCTATGCCCCCATTCCCCCCATATGCCTCCATGGCCTACAGAGTGACAATGTCTTGTTCTGTGCATTTATGGGTGCATTTTACTCTTGACACCCTCCCCTAGTGCGTATTATTTACAGGGTGTTTCCTTCTCTTTCTGCACGATACATAACGTACATTTGTATATCTTTATTAATATACAGTACGTTTTGCCGGAACATTTGCACAAAACACTCAATATTAATATTTATGTAAGAAACAGTCAACAAAACAAAGTTTTTAAGTGTTTAATTGAGCGGCATGTTTCGACTTTTTTAATAGGTCATTGTCAGGCTAAACCTACGTAACGTAAGACATAAACGATAAATACATAAAATGCCTTACTTTTTGGAAATCTAGATCTCAATTTTTAAACAACGATGTCGATATTTACATTATAAGTATGGATAATACAGTAGTTAAATTGGTTAAAATTATTATTGATTTCAAATTTTCGCCGTGTTCTTAATGTTGTATTCTTTCTTTTGTGTGATTCCCCTGCTTCTGAATTTTATGTTCCGACGTTTCGGAACACCCTGTCTGTTCCATCTTCACGGGCGGCGCAAGCAGGAAGAAAAACCGGAATGATTTTTTGGGGGTATTAAAAATAGTTAGAAAATAGTTAAGAAGTGGAAGGGGTGGCTTTATTTAGAGATGGTGTTGACACTTTCCGGTGTAGATGGTACAGTCTGTTTTTCCACAGTCTGTGGGATCTGGTATTGGTGATCGTTCCCGGTGGTAAGAGATATGCCTATATTCGGGCTGGGCTAAGCCGTCGTGAAGCGACCGGTATTGTTACTGGCAGAGAACTGTTCTTTACCAGTAACGGTACCGTTATTGAAAGAAAGACAGACGACATGCGAAGACGAGAAAGAAGAAGTAAGCAGCCACTGGATGACCTTCAGGAAGCAAGAACGACAGGAAATTGAAAGAAGCGCTATGTCGCACTCTGCGAAGAACTCGCATGGAAAAACACTTTGAATCTGTGGTATTACAGATTGCGTGATGATGACGATGATGATGATGAAACGCAACAAACAATAGGTGTTATGCATATGCAATACGTCACATGTGTCAAATTATCAAACCTGTTAAACTAAGACCTGTGTTTTAAATTTATAACCGGAAGTAAAACCTAGCTATGAGTTTCCATCTTATTTTGCAAGAAGAAAGAAAATGTTGTTACGTTGTTGATTATATTCGAGTCGAATAGATCCGGGTTAAAGATTATTTCAAGAACAGCAAAAATGAGACCACATGCAAATACGGCGCTTTGGATTCGTGAGGGAAGAACAGAACAGCACAGACAGCTGCGAGCAAGTCTGAGTTAAGTCACTGCCTACGCAATTCTCCGACTCTGCTTCCTGCTAACACGTGAACCTTATGAGTAATTCTAACTTACCTACCGACTTGTCAGTCTTCCAGCCTGTAGCACGGTCTAGTCACCTCCTCAGACCGCAGACCGGCTCTGGGATCCATTTAACCTTCTCTCCAATTACTACCGGAACCCTACTACCGGAAGACGGAGTAAAGGAGTGTATAGCCGAACACTCTCGTCTTCTGTCGACGTTAAGAGTGCGAGGAGCCGTACCTTCACTTCTTCATACATCTTCATGTGTTGACACTCCATCAGTGAAACTCAAGAGTAGATTTTATTGTTTTTCTTTTCTGTAGGACTGGTTCTTACAGACTTATAACGGCACTGTTGAGGGTAAAGTAATTTGTGGTGCCCATAGATAGCTGAAGATAAGGTAAAGGTAAAGTTCACCCTACAGCAGGCCATGTAGGGCCAGAAGAAGAGTAGAAGTATAGCTCTATTCTTTCTTTATTCTCGGCGTTAAATGAGGGTAGGTGGTCAACGCCATCCCCCGCCGCTTCATTCTCGCGAAAGGCACCCGCTACCAACTTTGTAGGATACTGGGTTGACCCCACGGCCAGTCTGGACGGGTGCGAGTAATTTCATCCCCCCACCGGGATTCGATCCTCCTGACCGTCCAGTCCGTAACGAGTCGCTCTACCGACTGAGCTATTCCGGCCCAATGAGTAAAGTAAAATGTGAATGTGGTGGAAGGAGAAGCAGCGGATGTTGCAGGGAAACTATCCCGGCATTCGCATGGATAGATTGAGAGTTAACTGATTTATCATCATCATCTTTCTCCATGGATTAGCTCGTTTGACCTGTTCCGGCATCGACGCATTGCCATCTTTTCCTGGGGCGTCCACGATCTCTTCTTCCTCGAGGTTTGTAGTTGAGGGCGTGTTTCGGGGGTCTGGTGTTTTCCATTCTTTCAAGGTGGTTGATCGAGTTTTGTTTGTATTTGAGTCTCACGTCTTGTATTCCAGAGATCTCTCGTTCTTTTCTTATGACTTCGCTTCTTATTTTATCCAGCCTTGTGTATCCCATAACACTTCTTAGAAAGCGCATCTCTGCAGCTTCTAGGCGACTCATGTCTATCTTCGTGGTTACCCATGTTTCGCTGCCATAGAGTAGTGATGGTCTAGCTACAACTTTATAAAATTTCATTTGGGTATCTGTATGGGTTTTCTTTTAGGTTAACTGATTTAAAGACGTTTATTCAAGTTAGGTTGTTATACAGCGACGAATGGTGTAGAACTAGAGAGAATGTGACAGGCAGAGTTCGTAAATAGACGTTGCTTATTTGTAGGTAGATGCCACTGTTCCAGAATTTGTTTGGCGGGACTGAAGAAAACCAAGAAGAGATGCCAGGATGTATAATGCCATTTCTGCATCAATACGATCGAATGCGAGAAGTAGCAAGATGGGCACTGTGGGTATGACGTAGCAATGTGGAGTTTCGCGTAACAATTGTCGCCATTGAAACGCAACATTGCTTTCCCTTTGTATTGTTGACGTACAATGTCGCTGTCAAAAATGTAATAAATTTTGAAAGCATTGTCATGGAAGCTAAACATTGCGTTTTCTATATTGTTGCGCTGTATATTGTCGCTGCCAACAATTTGAAAATCACGTTGGTCTTCATGTGAAGTGCCAGATATTTGTGTTAAGATTTAGACAGCATTTGGATTTCTTCAACAGATTTTCCCACAAGCCCCCAGTATAAAATTTCACGGAAATGCGTCTAGGGGGAAAGTTGCTGATATGGGTGAAAACACGGACGGATATGGTGAAGCTAGTAGGCGCTTTCGCAACTAAGCGAAGGCGCCTATACATGCGGAGATCCTTGGTTCAGAATATTTGCAACCCGACGGCAGTTTAGACATCATATTTCCCTGTTAGAGTCTAGACAGCTACCAGTTTACTAGCCACAAGTGCTAGACGCTTAGACTGAAGAAAAGAACGCCAGCTGACTCTCCACAGTCGGTTCAAATTCGATTCGAGCAACAAAACACGTTGTTTCCGGTACACCACTTCATCTGATTGCAGTGTCCTGTTACGTCACCGTGCACTTTTATCTGAACTGGACGACACCCATTAGATTTAAGCAGAGCCACTGTTGCATTATGCGCAACCAATTTTACCGTCACTTCCGGACGTGGCGTGCGAAGATACACTGTGTCATGGAGCTGGAAGTCCGATTGGCATCTGGTGATATACATGTGGCGGGTGTGGGTCACGTGAAACCTGTCACAATCACGTGAAGGACACTGCCAGGGACATATCGATATCGGGTGACCCGGTCTGTCCATTTAGCCTACTGCCTACGTGTATTTCATGTGGAAATGAAATACAAGCACAGCCGATCCCAGTGGCCTTGCGGTCTAAGGCGTTAGTCTGCGGCCACTCGCTTGCTGGGATTGTGGGTTCTAATCCCGCCGAAGGCATGGATGTCTGTCTCTTGTGAATGTCTTGTGTCAGATATAGGTCTCTGCGACAGGCCGATCCCTCGTCCGGAGGAGTTCTATCGAGTGTGTGTTTGTGTGTGTGTGTGTGTGTGTCGAGTGTGAACAGGCCCAACAATAACCCTCTACACCTACACCTATGACGAGTAGATAGAAGGCGTCAGACTAAGAAAGAAGAATACAGAAAGAGATACAAGCATATATTAATGTTCTATCCGTGTGTTTGCCCTATCGAATAAGTCTGGAACATTCTTTGTCGTTGCACCGTGCATTCTGTAGTTTATTTAAGTAACACACCAACAAATGTACATATATTAATTTAATGATCTAAAATTCACATTAAAACATTTAAAACGCTCCACATGTTTCGATGTAAATCACTGAGTGTTTTTAAACTATAACTTTAGCAAGGAACAATGTATGCTCCTTGAGGATGATCGTATGATCGAAACATGTAGGAGCGTTTTAAGTGTTTTAATGTGAATTTTAGATCATTAAATGAATATATGTGCATTTGTTAGTGTATTAATTAAAGTCTGGAACAAATTTGCGAATTTTAATGACTATCGCTATGAATGTTATGTCCCATACAATAAAGACACCGAAAGAAGATCGACGGATTACAATGATGACGTCGTTCCAGTTTTCCTCAACCCGAAAGAGCTGAGTTCCATCCAAGCCTGCATACCAGACGGTCATCTACATACAGTGACATATACCAGATGTCGTATTGATACAATTAATTCTCCTGATGATGGACACATGGCTGTCCGAAACATGTAGAAAATAGAAATAAACATGCTTGAAAAAGAATTGTGCGTCAAGTTGGTTATTTACAAAGATGGTAAATTTATACTTGACTGTGTTTGACGGAGAGACTTTAACACAGAAGTGAACATGTAAATGTGCGCAATGGAGGGGTTCTTTCATTCAGCGGTGCTAAAACTTGGAAACAGTCCTCCGAGGAACGCACTGCCAGGCTCCTTCAGTATGCGTGTCTCACGCACTGAATCAATAGACGTTAATCCACCTGCTGTTAGCAGAAGACGACAGGAGGGTGAAATTCATGACATGTTCTCGCCATTTTTATCCTGGAAGGCCATGGAATACATTCGAAAGCCCATCTATAACCCTACCAAAGTCAAGTACTCTGCCCCTACTTTCACATAAGCGTAACAACAACGACAAATGTTCCTATACCTTTCGGTGCCCCCTGTGCGGTAGATCAGGCTGAGATGACACGGGAGGTCAAATTTGTCCTTGACGTGCGTGCTGGAAGCCCGAATGGCTCAATCGTTGTAGCATTGAATCTACGGTCTTTTTCATTGAGAATTCTGAGTTGCACTGCAGAGCGGAGCAACAGACCGTACATAATTTATTTTGAAAAAATTATTAACGAAGAACACAGTTCGCAGTTGCTAACAGAGGCACGCTAGACTTTTTTTTTTAATTAGGAAGAAGTGCAGGAAGCTTCAGTGGGAATTGCGAAACATACAGACTCCTCGCAACGTTCAATTCTTTAACTGCGAATAAAGAAGCTAATCATGAGGTTCGTCATCCCCGTTGTGTTCTATGAAATAACTAATGTAGATTTTGTGTTTACTGGTCTAACACAACTGTATTTATTGGTAGAATATAAAATATTGTCTACTTAAGGTACAACTACATGTTTCGGCGCTTGATAATGGTCATCTTCAGGTTGTACATGAAATACTTATTAAGCAGTTATACAAAACATACATGGGCTGTTTATATGGGGTAGGGAGGGGATAAAGTGGGCACGAGATCTCGTATCTGTCAGAAAGGTTGAGCGGTGTGGGTTACATTGTGGGGGGGGGGGTGTCCATGCTAACTTTTCAGGACGCAGCAGTTAAACCGAGCCACAAGTACACTCCCTTTGGGAAAGTAAAACAGGGTAATATTCGGGAAATAAATTACGATCATAACACAAGTCACATGCCTTGTGTCAATTAAACAATTTACGTTATTTTTTGCAATTTTTATCCCAACAAATGAACAATATCGTTATACAATATAAACCAACAAAATGTGCATTTTCTAAACTAATATTTTAACTTATTATGTCTTCTACATATTTCGAAACCGAGGGTTCATCTTCGGGAAGACGGCTGTATATACAGGTATGGTATGGTATAGTGTGTTTTACATGCGTCAGTATAAGCAGGCTGCTGATACTATATCTTTTCTAGCACCATATTTCGTAGTGTCAGAGACTGTGTTCAGTTCCCTGCGATGTGCCACGCGAAGCCCATTTATTTTTCTGTGCATTCTGTCCCTGTCCGCTTCTTCTTCCATTTCTTACACACACTCAACTAGTTTCTTCAAATCACCGTTTTTATAGGCACCGCTCTTCACCTTTCATAATTGCATTTCCGCCAGAAATAGTTACATAAATTCCCGCCAGAACGCTCTATTTGAATTCATATTAGACACTTTGAAAGAAGAAAATAAGAAAACCTTAAGAGAAATGACGCTGAACTGGTGACGTTGCAAAAACAGCGGCAAGCATATCCAAACACGCTTCAAACTGTTTCACGACGTGTTTGTTGCGCGAAAAAAAAATCAAAATGTTTGAATTTCTTCAACACGTTGCAAGAACAGTCAAGCCACACTTCACACGATCAAATAATTTGCACAGCAGTCTATGTTGCGCGAATTGTATGAACGTGTTTGGGGGACTTAAAAGACAATTCCTAAATCATTAAAATGTAAAGCGGGTTACATTCTTTGTATTTGCTTGTGGCCAGGAGAAACAACATGTTAGGGAAGATTTCTCC
>Ga0123354_10014186_pt1 | contig 12401 bp, 9 predicted proteins | sample TergutLab28metaG_2_FD_97872 | JGI IMG/M metagenome (GOLD analysis project Ga0123354, IMG submission 97872) | Labiotermes labralis P4 segment gut microbial communities from Petit-Saut dam, French Guiana - Lab288 P4 | ecosystem: Host-associated > Arthropoda: Insects > Digestive system > Gut ... | reverse complement strand
GGCTGGGTGGACCCCGTTCCAGACCCACTACTACTCAGAAAATCTGGTAGCGCCGGGGATCGAACCCGGGACCTCTGTATCTGTAGCCAGAAACTCTGACCACTAGACCACAGAGGCGGTCACCATTTCAACTAACATATTATAAATTAACACTCGCGTGATCCTCATGCCAATTAAATTTTTACGTGTGAACACGTGTACAGTACACGTGTACAAGCCTGTTTTTCTCTCACGCAGAGTGTATTCAGACAGGCGCTTGTCAAAATTTACTTCAGAATCTTCTAAACTCCTTGAAAGACAGACGAACTTGAGCAGAAGCGACAACCTTAAACAATTGTTCTTAATTTTATCTTTTATATTAAACAAATTTGATGTGTTATAAAAAGAAGGCACATGCCTGATGGGAAAGTGGAATATTTCTTACCTCCAACTCATTCCGTCTCTAACACTGTTTTGCAGACTTACACGTGAGTTTTAAAATGCAGGGGTAGAATTCAACTATTTAAAGTTTCGTGTTTACTACACGTACCCTCAATTTTACACACACAGGAACATCGAATTTTGTGCCTTGATTGTACTTAGGTGTTTCGCTTAATTCTCGCACGAACAGTTGAACTTTATAATGGATAATAATTGTTTGTTGTGACGTAAGAATGATTCCTTAAATGTGATTTAGATTCATTATAGCCTTCAAGGTTCAGGCGACTAGTCGCCGGCCTCTCACCACAGTAGCCCATGTTTGATTCCTGACTAATCACTGTGAGATGTGTGGTGGGCAAAATGGCACTGGGAGTGGTTTCTCTCCGAGAATTTCGGTTTTACTCTGTCACGATAATCATTTAATTATGTCACTCGAAGGCATCGGAGATACCGGAGGCGTCGTTAAATAAACCATAAATAAATAAATCAATTTATATAAAGAGGTTTTAACAGGAACGCGTACACATTATTAGTACTTTAAGTGTCAGAAATTCAACAGAAAGAGGAATAAAGAAATCTAAGATATGAATATGATTAAACCGTCAGCCTTACACCATTTCTTGGTGCACAATGAGGCACGCGTGCAAAAATTATTGTTTCCCACAAAAAGAAAAGGAATTAGACATTCTACTTCAGTAAGTTCGCCTCACATACCTGGACCTGGTGGTGGTGGGGGCAAGAGCCGTGGTAGAGTGAGAGGGAACAGGTACATCCTTTAACGTGGGGGTGACGAGGCCATAGGGGAGGGGGTGGAGGGGGTCTCGCTGGAGGAAGCCATGTGAGCAAGTCGGCGGCACATCCAAACCCTGCGGTCCACTGATTCTCGTACTGCTTCCGAACAGAGTTATTGATCAGGCCTCGGGGCACAGGAATGGCAAGAAATGTCGTATACCTCCTTTATTACACCGCAAATAATTTGCTGTTTGCTACAAATCTCAGACACAATTGCAAACTTTCATTTGGCACACACTCTCGCTCAAGTCCTTGATGTAAATTCCCCCCTTCCCCTACACCCTCTCCGTCATGCACATATTTATCCGAATCCCTGTGTTTTCCGTCCGCACTTTCACGACTCTCCGTGGTCCGGGGGAGAGAGTGCACCGCGGCGTGCGGTGGAGGCAGGTTGCTTTGTAGTTACGGGTTATGTTGTGATGTGTTCCAATTTCAAATGTGTCGTGGCCTCCGTGATTTTCTACAATTTATCTGTGATATCGTTCAAGCAATTCACTTGTCAGGTAAGCGCCATCATGGTGATCATGTGCTACGAAGAATCGCGTATGATGGTGACAGGTTCTTTGTTATTATTTTTTTTTTCGGCACAGGGATTTGGAAATCCCATTTATGTCTATTGTTTACTTAAATACACTTGGTTTTTCCTCCGACTCAGCGCAAGCGTTCTTGAGAGCTCCGAAGCTTTGTCTAATCGGATTCATTAACGAAGGATCCGGGAATTATGCGTTCATTGCTGGCTGCCATATTTTTGAAGAGCAGGCGTCTTGTGTGCGAGGTAAAATTCACGACATATCATGTGTGATACGAACAGGAGGTAGTGTTAAGCAAGTGCGCATTGTTGACGTATCGACAGTGACATGTTAGATAAAAAAAAATCTTAATTAGTGTCTTCGCGTGATGTGAAGTGAGCCGGAATAAGATGTTGCCAGATATAGCTTTGAGTGACGTTAAATACAAACATGGCCAGAAGTTACCACAAGAAAGACAGAAGATAGCAACCGTCATAAGAACCTGGGGGGGGGGGTTTGTGGAGTGTCACCAACTCGTGATTTACAGCCTATCAGATTAAAAAATTTTGACATAGGCATAAAATTTTATTTCTGTAATTGTTCAAGAATAATGCAAGACTTGTAAAATCAGTTGACACATGTGCATGACGAGTTATTCCATCAAAACATGCGAAGTGACGGAAGTGCGAGTGGTACATTCATAAGCGATTAGTGAATAATAGAACTCAAAAATGAGTAAGAAGTCGCGTGCGCACGGACACTTTATTTTCTCTTCTTATATTATATGCCCCACCCTCATCGCAGTGCTAATTGTTAGCATCTGATGCATTCCTACGTTCAAAATTGTTTGAATTTTGAATAAACCGATACACGACATTCAAGTGTTTTCATATCGGCGTAAGATAAAATAATAATAATTCGAGTTTCATACGACGCAAATGGAACAAATTCAAATTTTCGCTCGATCGCGTAATTTGAATCTCGCGAATGAAAATGAAACCAAATATACTTTGCATGGTGGAAAATATATTTGTACACCGGTGTTAAATGCTGCGGGAGAAGCCGAAATATGATTCTCATTGGTGCAGTAGTCTGGTCTTACAGCGTTGTTCACGACGTGCGCTTAAAATAAATGAAGCAGTGCTTACAGATTAGCGTGAATTACACCAGTGACGACGCCGAAGAATTGTTTACAGTTTCAGCATTTGTTTTACTTTCTGATTTTGTTCAGTTGAAATAGTGAAGTGTTTAATGGATTCTGTGAAATGATGTGTTGGATTCAGAGCACCCGGTTTTCTTCCCCGTTTCCAACGCGTGTGTTACAGTCTCGTATATTTTTATTTCAGGTGAGGTAACACATCATAACAAGTTATGAAGCAGAAGTCTGTGATGAGGGAAGAATAATTTATGGGGCAAAAGAAGGTAAAGTGAATTTTATTAATTTTATTAATTTGTATTATTTGTTAATGTGGACATTTATTTTCTTACCCCTGGTGATTAATATTGCAGGCCAGAGATATGAAAATAATAAATAACACTACTAAGGCATCCATAGTGGGTGATAAGCATAAGCCAGACTCCATAGGCATTACCTGAATATGCATGCTACCAGATAACCTATAAAAATAACTTGTTTTAGTAACTTCACTCACGACATAGTGCATACTCCCTGAGGATGATCCCGCATGGGGATCGAAACATGTAGGAGGAATTTAAGCCTATTTTAATGTAAAACTTGAAATGTGATTTTAAGATTTTAAGAGTATTGTGCAAATTGTTGGTTTTAAATAAGAATTGGTATTGTATTGCACGGCAATAAAAATGAAAAAAATGAAAATGAAAAATAAATAAACTTTTCAGGTATTGCAGCTCAAAGTTGATATGTGTTGTAGTTTGTAATTATGTGTCCTGATGTAACCTCAGACATCTTACAGACCTGTTACAGATTTGGAAATTGTGCTATGGTAAATTTAAATTTACAGGTGCCCAACTCATTTTAAAAATATTCTAACATTTACAATTGAATATGTTACTGAAAATATTCTAGTTAGGGAATTGTACACAGATTGTGTTCTGTTAACTTTTTAGGTACCACATGTTAGGCTGTCATCGCAGAATAAAAGCATTCAGTTATGAGACATTGCGTGTTAAGAGTGTTGAAAGAAAAATGTGATTTGAAGTTTTTATTAGAAAAGTTAATTTGCAAACATGTGAGACTTTGAATTTCATATTTATTAAAAACTCTTAAAGCAGAATCATATAAAACACGAATAGTTTGAAGGTGTTACTGGTTATTATTTTTATCAGCACCAGATAAATGGTTTTCATGTGATCTTACTAAAAACTGTGTGAATTTTATTTAGCACTTGAAATAGTATTCAAGTATGAGTTTAATATCATAATTCAGTATATTATAACAGCTTGTATAGTGTGACATTATATACTAGACTTGTTTCATAATTGCCTTTTCTGTTCATGTCCTTAAGAACTGATACAAAACAAGAAATAACTATTGATGGGTGTATGGAAATGTTAACTAGTGCACCTCTATTGTGAATGCTTCTGCTCTCTAGGAGCAACTTTCAGAACTAAAAGCTGGAGGGAAAACTAAATATTTCACTAAGCACATGCAACTGTTAAAATGTAGTTTTGAGTTTATAGTTAGTGTTATCACACAATATGGCAACTGGATTGCACATAAAAAAAAATTAATACTCATTATGATCAACAGATGTTAGAAGTTGGTTGGGCTATGATATTTTAATGTTTCTTTCCATCTACAAATTTTAGTGCATTAAAATTAAGTAAGTTTATTGTTATTGTTTGCTGCATTTGATTTTAGCATTTCCTTCAGAAAGTGATGTTAAGAGGAGGTTGGCATTTTTAGAAATGCATAATTGGCTGTTGGATGCATAGCTTTCCCCAGTTGTTGAACACTGTGATTGAGAAATGTTGCATATTGATTTCTATAAAACATTAATACACACAACAGCAAATTATTTTACTAACAGCATGATTCTTACATGGACAATGACATGTTTCATAGCTTCCTTACATTTCAACACTGACAATTATTTAATTTGTAACTTTCAATCAAACTAGGTGTCATTATCAAATTAAGGACACTATGTTGATGTCTTTAACTGGAAGTATGGCCAGTACAGTGACTAGGCTTTGGGCTGGCTGGACCAATGTTCGATTCCCGGCACGGAAAAGAAATTTTTCTCCTTTTTAAAATGTTCAGACTGACACTGGAGTGCCCCAAGGTTCATACCTTGGAGGTACAGCAGTCAGGGCATTACATTACTCACATCTATCTAGTTCCAAGGTTAAGAATGATAATACCCTCATTCCTTCAGTTAGGTGTTAATAAATCCATATGGTTTTATATTTAAATGATTAATGATTTAACTAAGTTTTATTCAAAATTGTTTTTCACGTTTTCTGTGCATTAGATTGTTACTAACAAAAGTCAAACAAAATTCACTTGTAGTCAGTTCACTTATTATTATGTATATGATCTCCAGATTTTGGGCCTCTGTAGGCCACCCTCAGGGAGAAACCAAATATACAAGGAAAAATGTATAAAACTCTGGTGTGTAACATCATTAGAAACTGCAGCTCGTGTATGTATAGCACATAGTAGTGAGCTACATATATACAATATGAATATTGATTAAAACTTGGAATATTAAAATCATTATTGAGTACAGTGTTTAACTGTCATAACTTGTATGTACATAAAAAGTCACAACACAATATTAAATTTGCATTCAAACATCTGATTGCATCGCCTCATTCGAATTGCATGAATGTGGTCCTGTGAAAATTCAGTTTTTTACACAGGACTTTATGGCTGGCCAGTGTAAGACTGAGGATTACATACAGACAAATATTAAATGTGCTTAATGTAGTTGTGATTTCAAGAGTACATCCACCTTACAGTGAGCCACATGCATTTTGTTGGACTTTAGTTAGTAATTGTATATAGAATGTTTGTAGAAGATATTTTACCAATAAAATATTAGGACCTATTGGACTTAAACAAAGGACACTCAATTCATTATGCTCATTCTTACATATATATATACACACACACACACACACACACACACACACACACAGAATGTTATGTGCAGCAGTGTTGATCATGTCTGCTCTACTTTGCCTTCTTGGCCAACAAATGTGGAAATATTGCTTAGTTTATGCCATGAAATTCATTGAAGATATTAATTTTTGTTTTGTGCCTAGTACTGCTAAAATTTACTATGTATGGAACAAATGTGCATAAAATTTTGGTAGGTAAACCTCCTGGTAAGTGGCCACATAGGAAAACAAGGCACAGAAATTGTGACAAAATTTAGTTGTGTTGTATTTCTTATGCTGATAAATTATTCTTTACTTCAGATATGCACTTTCAAACAAACATAAATGATCTTTTAAATTAATAAGATAAAATTTGTCAAAGTGTTTAGACAAATATATGCAGCTTTTTGTTAAACGATTCCTAAAGAAACCTCTGTGACTAAAATTGCATATGCACTTCTAATCTGTCCAAGGAATGCTGTGTGCCCTGTCCATCTCATCCTCCTTGATTTGGTCATCCTAATAACATTTATGGCAGTGGTGAATCATGATCTGGAGGCCAGGTCTAGTGGAATGGTACACAGCTGAATTGTGTACTCTTTGCTAGACCTCTGAATCAGGATTCAGGGAGGAATATAGCATCAGCCAATGTAATTGAGTCATGTAAACTGACTGAGTAGGAAATGAATAAATTGGGTTCATTTCTCAGTAGGAGTATCATCATTATCTTTGACATTGTATTCAGACTAACCCTGGAGCCACCTAGTTCCAATGGGCACTGACAGCTGTAGCCTATCCCAACACGTAGCTTAAAAGAAGCAAAAACATCAAATAAAATTGGAATATACACAAACAGTGTCTCATATGATACAGATAATTCTAAGTGTAACACACTAAGATGTGTGTGTGTGTGTGTGCTACACTAGAGTTGAGAGCAGCCATGGCGACTCCACAGTACAGCCTGCGATGGAACAATCACCAGAATCATATCCTAAATGCATTTGACACCTTGCTGCAGAGTGAGACATTGGTGGATGTCACGCTAGTGTGTGAGGAGACCAGCGTGAGAGCACACAAAGTCGTACTCTCTGCCTGCAGGTTAGTCTGTCTTTACTCAATTTGATGCTGCATATGTAACAAAAAATCGTTTTAAAATGACTCCTTTTATTTAAATTGATCTCTGACAACAGTGGATTAGATTTTTTTTTTTAAACTAATGCACATATAGATATTTTTGGTGAACTTGCAACTCTTCTGGGATGTTACCATGTCTCAACTGATGAAAGTTACTGACATTCTGGAGGAGGCACTTTGCTCTCCCAAAATGATGGTAACTCTACCAGTTGACAAAGTATAACATCCCAAAGTCCTAAATTTTTACTGCAGTAAGTTCAACTGTTTTTGTATAATGTACCAGTTTCTTTTCGTATGATGTTTTGCAAGGAAAAAGATCCAGCCTGGATTGAATTTTGTACATAATACTGTTACACATTAAAACTAAATCTGTCTGACACTTTTAGTACAAGAATTTCCCTGCCTCCCAGAATCTATTAACATACGTTTTTTTTTGTGGAACCCCATTTAGTAATTTTACAGATGAATAATGCATGTAGGTAAATGACTGGACAGATAAAATCTCACCATATAAATGGTGCTGTACATTTCATACATAAAGCCTAGAACATATCCCACAGGTTTTGTGTTCAAGTATTTCATATGGTGTAATTTTCTGATCTTTGCATGTAAAAGTGCATTTGAATTTTTAGGTGCAGATTTACTGTTTATGTGTATTTCTTTGAAGCACATTGTCTCTTTAAGACAGTAGTCTTCTGGGGTGTGTTGTTATGTAGTTTGTTAGATGCATACTCATCCCAGATGAATGTAATCTGGATCCTGCTCATGTCTCACACAACATCTGTCTGTTGCAGCCCTTATTTCCAGAGGATATTTTCAGAAAACCCTTGCAAGCATCCAGTCATTGTTTTAAAAGATCTCAGGGGTTGGGAAGTACAAGCAATTGTGGATTTTATGTACAAAGGCGAAATCAGTGTTGTACAAGAGCAACTGTCATCTTTAATAAAGGCTGCTGAGTCCTTACAGGTAATTTACATTTATAGTTGTGCTGTGAAAAGCAATTAATTTAGTTGTGTTGAACAGATGCATATAGATGGAAAGTTCGAAGAGAAGTAGTACCTTTGGCAGATTTATCATGTTTTCTCTGACATTAAATTAGTTCAGTTAGAGGGTACTGTGCCCTTGTGCTTGTCTGTGGACATTTTTTGTCTTATGATCGGCATAAATATTGCCTATATTAGTTTTGTATTAGAAATACTGAGGGTGTATTTGATTCAGTAGTGTACTTAGGATTAAATTTTTAGAGTTGTTTTGGAAAATGGCACAACTAAGAAAAAATTCCTATCTTGGGTTTGAGTAAGTACAATTCTTCCCTCCCCCCAATCAGAAAATGTTGTTTTGTAATTAAAATTGCCTCAGAAGTGTTTTTCATGCTGTCCTATGCTTATCAGTGTGTGGAATTTTAAGACAGCGAGTACTTAAGCAAGTTATTTAGAATTAAATCTTTTTTACTCTTGTAACCCCACTTGTAAGCATTGAAGTAACTACTAACTTCAATTAACACAGTAGAGCATGTTTGAAATGTGATGGCACATGCACAGAAACCAGATTTGGTCTTTCAGCGAAACGGACGAGTCCATTTAAACTGGCCGGAGGTGGGGGGAGGGGGGGGGGTCAGTTCAGTCAACTACTGGCAGCCGAGGTGTGCGCATCAGCGGTAGTAATGCTGGATACACCATGTTCTGAGGCAGAGTGCAAGACCACTGGCTACCACTCCACTCGCATGTTTCCCCTTCACTTCCCCTACCGTGTGTCACTGTGTGCCATCAGGTTTCAACTGAGCTCTACAGACGTATATACACAGTCAAAGTATAAATTCAATGAAACGGGCTTTTTTTATCTGTTTTTTTTAAAATAAAGTGATAAGATTTTTGACATATAGAGCTAAGCCACTTGGTTGCTGTAATAGGTACTCTCTCAAACACCATACATCAGTGTTGTGACCCCAGATATAGGTGGTTAGTTTCTGAATTACATTGGTCGATGGTAGCTGATAATTTGGGACAATGTAGCCAGATGGTTTAAATGATGACTGTCAGCTAGCAACCACAGAGCTCTAACACTCATTACAGACTTACATTAGCAGTTTTAGTAATGATATTGATGTCATTACAAAATTGGCAGATGGATGTCTGACTAGCATGGAGTATAATAGCACCCAGAAAATATTGGTTTTCTTTTAACAGCAACTAGGAGCTTAAATACAGTGGTCTCACAAGCCTAACCACAGTTGACAGAATGGAATATGAAATACATAGAAAGGACCTGTGCACTTAATCAGAAGTGTTCAATATTAGGATGAAAAGAGGAAGTTATTAATTTATGTATTTGTAGACAATTATGTTATGGATATTATGTTAGTTTTAATTGGCATGACCTTAGAGGCTAATAAGGACATTAGTTCAAATATCATTAAAAATCTCACAATACAAAAAAACAGTTAAAAAAGTTATGGTGTATGCATGTGTGTGTGTGGTACTATGGTAAATATTCACAGTGAAGTTCAACTCAACCTAGGGGGTACTTTAGTCATCAAATATTAGGCTGATAAGACAATGGAGATTATAGTGATCAGGGTATATAGTGGTATATAGTGATGCAGGTGCTTGTGGCAATGGTCTAGGTTTTCCTCATAGTACTGCAGTATTCCCTTGTCACTATCAATCCACCAACACTCTGTACTCATTTTTTTCAACTATGGTAATTGACAGTATCAATAAATAATAACGCACCTAAAAAATAATGGTACATGGTTCAAACCTATGCCATGTTGCCTCTTGCCCTGACATTACTGTGTTTTTCCTTAAATCTGTGTGCTTTTAATTCATGTACGATACCATACTCTTTGCTGCCAGATGCTTAAATACTGATCATTTATAGCCATACACCCAGCTTCTTAGATTCTGTATGACACAGCATTTGAAACAGCATAATTGAATGTAGATGGTAAAACAAGTGAGAGAACTTTGTGTCCAAGACAAAAGCAAAAATTATTAAAAATGAAATGTTTTCAATTTTTTTTACCCTTTCCTAACATTGTATTAATTACATTAAATCAAAACTGAAGAATCAGCTGATTTGTTACTAGCACAGTTGTAATGTAATGCCTAAACTTCATACTTATAGGTGAGAGGCCTAGCACATACTGAACAACAAGTCCTACCAGAGAAGGAGCATCACCATCAACATCCGCATCAGCAACAGCAGCAGCAACAGCAACAGCAGCTGCATTCCACACCCCACACTGCAGGATTTTCTCCTCCACCACCTTTATCAAGCCTTGAGAAACTGGGGTTGTATGGTGGCCCAACTCCCACTGCTCGCAACTTCTCTTCGTCTGATCCAGCAATGGCATTGGCACCAGGGCTGCCAATGTTGTCTCCTTTCTCACCATCCTCTGTACCCAACTATGAACCACCTCTGAAACTTCCACAGCTCCCACACATGCCACATATCTCCTTCAATGAGAATCTGCCACCTCCTATTGACCACCGCACCTCACCCCAGCCTCGAAGAAAACAGGTAAACTGCACAGGAAGTTGCTTAACCTAGCATACTGGCCATGAACACAAGCTACCCAGCTCTGTTGCCCTTGCTTGTGTCATGTATTTTTTTTATGGCATTTCAAAGTCCTCACAAAGCATGTTAGCTCCAGCTATAATGCTTTGGGAGGCGCTGACTTAGATTTTCTGCTTATTCTCAGCTGCTTGCACTAGATTTCTTCACATACACAAACACCTCTGTCAGTCATCCTTTCATTTACCAAATGGGATCATCCTTTACGGATATATAACTGCTGCAAATTAATACAGCACAGTTACAATCTATCTACCTTTTACCAACCTTATAGGGAGTTATAGCTCACAGGCAAAAATCATTGCTGAACATTAACAGTTCTGTCAATCTGGCAGCTGCTTTAGTTGACATTGTTTTGGAGTTCTAAAAAGTTATTTCAAGTTACCACATTTATAAATGTACAACCATTAACAATTTATCCAGATAAATAATTTGATTACACAATCATTGAGACTCAAACAACCAACCTTTCACTCCAAAGAAACTAGACATGTATGTAGCATACTGTGATGTATGTCCAGGCACGACCCCGGAGACGATCGGGGGACCAGTGTGGGGCACAAGATCTCACTAAGCCACCAGCATCACCACTGACAGAAACAGCAGAGAACTTATCCATGAAGAAGCCAGTACATCAGCATCATCAACAAGCGAACAACAGTAGCAGTAGTAACAATAACAGCAGTAGTAATAACAATATTAGCAGCAATGGAAATATTACACCCGCCCCAACGCTTCCTCCTGTTCCTCCAGGAACGCCTGTAACATCACCTCATCCACTGGTAAGAGGATCTTCCAATAGCACTTTATACAACTGTCGCAGGATTATTAGGGGAATTATGAATTGGCGTATTTAAGGCACCAAAGCAGTTGCAATAGTGAAACAGCTTAAGACATCTGTAGAAATATTTCAAGTTTATATGTTTTTTATGTGTATGCCCTGAGTCATGCAACAAACATCTGGGCAGTATTGACATTTTAACTGTGCATGCCGTACAACTGTTATATCAATTGCTGTAGTCACATCTGACATGCATTCCCATAATTTTGCTGGGGGAACATTGATGCACATCTCTCAGTTATTTAATTATTTTAACTGCTTAAGTGCATTAAATGTTGGAAATCCTAGTATATTTAATCATTATATAAGAAATCTGCAATGCAAGCCCAAATAACAAGTGTGTCAGGAGACACAAATTATTAAGCATTGAAGACTGTCACTAACTCTGCTGTTCTTGACACTTGTTCCCATGAACACAATGTAACAAATTTAATGTTTTCTTTGTTCCATGCAGTATATAGATTATAATGCATTTACTCAAACAATTGCACAATTAAAAACAGTCAATCATTTCTCACTGTACTATATGTCTCCTACATGTTTTGGCCGGCACATGGCCATTGTCAAGGACGTCTCCAACAAAGGAATATAACAGTGGCAGGTTCTGTTACAGATGTTCATATGTGAAGTCAAATTACATTGTTTTCAATTACAACTGTTACAATATTTAAATTGATGACTAATTACAAATGAATGTTATACATTTCATGTGAATGTCTGTCTATCACAGCAGACAAACATCTATGTGGATAGGTAATTTTCATTCTGGGGAGTTATCCCTGTGTTGTCAGTAGGTGCTTACACCACAGAGCATCACTGTATGCAGTACACAGAGATCCATCATGCTAAGGCTGAAACACCTGTAGGAGGCACAATGTAAAGTGACAAATAATGTACTATCCAGACCAACAAGTGCACAACATATACAGGGTGTTTCACGACTTTAGGGCATAACTGCAGGAGGTGATTTCCTAGGTCTTTGTGATCAAAAAAGTTCATATAAACATGTGTCCGATTTCGGACGGTTACGGAGTTATGACCGT
>Ga0123354_10014183_pt1 | contig 12401 bp, 23 predicted proteins | sample TergutLab28metaG_2_FD_97872 | JGI IMG/M metagenome (GOLD analysis project Ga0123354, IMG submission 97872) | Labiotermes labralis P4 segment gut microbial communities from Petit-Saut dam, French Guiana - Lab288 P4 | ecosystem: Host-associated > Arthropoda: Insects > Digestive system > Gut ... | reverse complement strand
TTCTCTCAGCGCAGCCTCGATCTGTTGCGCCATGTCTTCCTGGTCTTTGCCTTCCGGGTTGCCCAGCGCTTCAGACACGTTCATGACGTTGAGCGAATCGAATTGCGCGCCGGGCGCCAGCAGCGCGTTGGCACGCTCGTTGATCGCTTCCTGGCGCTCTTCTTGCCGCTCCATTTCCGCCAGGGCCGCTGCAAAGTGGTTCGCACTGGCGCGGTTGATTTGTTGGGCGGGGGTCATGACGTCCTCCCCTCTGCCGCAGCGATGGCGGCGCGGGCGGCTTGTATTCGCGGGTTGTCCCGCGACATGCCAAGGTCGATGTACGCCGCTTCGAGCATGCGCAGCGTTGTTTTGAGATGCTCCAGCAACCGATCCGCGTTGGCGAGCAGGTGGGCGTTAGCCCTCGTCTCGCCTTCTTCGTCGTCATGAAAATGCACAGTGGCGATGCGCGACAACTCTTGCATGTCTTTGTCGTCAACGATGCGGTACGTTTCGCCGTCAACGTACTCAACGTGCCACGGGCCGGGGGTTGGCTTCGCGGTAATGACTTCTCCGGTCTGCTGGGCCTGGGTGGCTTGGGTGTCTTGCATGTCCATCTCCTGGGTGGGTTGATGGAGGTATTCTCACATACGTGAGCAATCATGTCAACACGTATGTGAGAATTTTGCTACACTGCGCCACATGCCCTTCCGCACAGACGAAAAAAAGCCCGCTCATGGAGCGGGCGTGGTGCTGGGCGGCGGGGCGTCAGGGGCGGGCGGTTGTCTCCAACGGCGGGTCAGCCCTTGGTATACGTTGGCGGGGCCAGCCCGCGTTGGCCAGTAGGAATGTCCAGGCCACAGGAAGGACAGACAAGATGAACGAAACCGCCTGGGTTGGTTGGCTGAAGAATCATGCGCTTGCCTTCCTCGTAGCACTTTGTACATATCCAATGCGGGGGTTCGGTCTGGCACATGGATTTTTTAAGCGCATAAACGACAGCAGCGCCGCTCCCAAATGGTGTCAGTTGGTAGCGCTGCTTTTGTGCTTCCCATGCTTTTACGCGAGCGACTTCTTCTTTCAGTGCGCGTATCTCATTAACCATCGCCGCCTGATCCGCGTTGGCCGCAAGTGCGCTGCCTTGGGCGGACAGAATGGCGCTTTGAAGCTCGATGACCTTTCCTTGAACTTGCGCGAGCGTCTTCATCTCAAGGATGCCCTTTGCAATGTCACCCGCGAGCTTGAGGCCGGTAATCGTTCCTTGTATGAGAGACAAATCCATGTTGGCTCCAATGAAATTTGCGGCGGCGTGTCAGGCGATGGCGGGGTCGAGGCTCATGAGTATCTTCGTCCCGATGGCACTATTGTCTTAATCCCTTTGAACGACATGCGGATAAATTTTACGATAGCCGTAGGCGAACTCAGGTTGCGGGGTCGCTTGGTGGTTGCGCGCGCAGCAACACCGTTAGATCCCGCATCTCCTCAACCAATTCGCCCGGAGTCACCTCCGGATGCGCCGTTGCGATCAGGTTCAGCACATCCTCCAGCACCAGAAACTTCCCAGCGCAACGCTGACGCAAATGCTCGGGCACCTGATCCACGAACGTTGTTCGATAATGTTCTAGCTGGGTGCAAATTTCCTGAATCAACGGAACGATTGCTTCGGGTGATAAACGATTTAATAGAGTTGCGCTCGGGCAAAAGATCCGGATAATAACGGACGCAGCAAGGCCAAGAGCCTGCGTGGCTGCCTGTAACTCCAATTGGTCGTCGCTCATGGGATTGCCCTTCTGCCGGGCGTGACACGGTACGCCCGGCAGGTGGCAGCAGGATCAATAGCCGTCGTTTCTGTGGCCTTGCTTACCCGTATATGGGTTGTAGTTGCCTTGATGGGAGTAGTTGTTGTGCGTAGTGCCGTCGGGGTTTGTGGCATGGTGCGGCTGCACGTAGGTGCCGTCCTTCTTGAAGTACCCGTTGACGTTGTGGTCCGGCTGGTACTGTGCATAAGCCAGCGATGCGGCGCAGAGCGCGGTACCGGAGATCAGGATTGACAGTAGTTTCATTTTTAACTTCCTTTAAGTTTGCCAGCATTGGGGCCTGCATGGCTTGGCCTGAGATCATTTTTTGCTGGAGCCGCCGCTGCCGCGCGCGTGCGCCAATGGTGCAACGGCCAGCAGCATGTTATTTGTCCTTTTTATTAATGAGAGAAAACCATGGAAAGTCAACCAGACCAAGTCAAAGAAGTCAGAATACAACTGGGCCGGATGTGCGAGGCCACAGATAGGGAAATAGTGACTGCGGCACTAGAATTTTGCGAGTGGGCCAGAAAGCGATTGGCGGTTGATGATCGCTTTAAACCAACTGTTCATTGCATGGAGGCTTCCAGCGCGTAATCAAATCTTTTTCTTCTGCGCGGCGCGCATCCTCGCCGCCAGATGTATGAGCGTGAATGTGAGTTGCGCCATTCCTTTTGGCGCACGCTTCCTTTTCATGGTCGTAAAGGCGAGTTTTAAGGCTATTCGTTTGCCCTATGTAAATTGGCGACCAGCGTCCTGGACTGGTTTCTTTTGCAAAGATGTAGTTTCCCGCTGAATCCTTGAAGTCGGCATTTATTGGATGAATCCAATATTGATATTCTTTGCCTGACTTTCCCGGCCACATGATTGTTTGCGCTTCTGTCATGTCTTACTTCCTTTTGATGCTCCAGCATTGGGGCCTGCTGGCGGGGCCTGTTTTCAAGCCTTCATTTCATATCCATATGGCTACCACAGCCGCAACCGCGCCAGCTATCCATGCCACAGTGTTCCAGATGTGCAAGCCGATGGACATGGAAAGCGAATCGCGGAGTTGCACGCTAAACGCAAGCATTGTTAACGCGAAAAGTACTGAGAGCGCGGCCACGGCAACAGCCGCCTGCTTTTGTCGTGTTGGCGCTGTAAGGTAGCCAGCAAGAACGCCAGACCCGGCGGCTGCAGCGTATGTGATTGCGGATCCGATCGCGAAGACGATAGGGTATATCTGCGGGTCGCTGTCGAAATTTGCCACAGAATAAAGCAGCGCAGTCGCAAACCATATAACCACAGTCGCTGCGGCGGCTACAGGGACAACTAAAATCCACCTAATAACCCGATGATTGCTTCCTGGTTCCGCTTCCACCTCGGTTTCCTGGGATTGGTTCATCGCTTTCAACGCTTTGCCTACGGCCACGCGTATCCTATCGTCGCCCTCCACCTTGTCGGCCAGGGCTTTGATCGCCTCGGCAGCTCGCCGTTGCTGATCCTGCTCGGCCGCTTCTTGGAGTTGCATCAATCAGTTTTTATTTACAGCTAAACTGTATTTCTGCTCCAGCATACGAGGAGCCTATGGCATATGATTTCGCTTCTGAGCTTTGCACTTCCATTTGCTTGCCTTGCTTGGCGCAGAAAGCGGAGGCCTCTTTCAGCATCTCTATTTTTACCGCGTTCCCGTTGTAGGCCATAACAGCTTCTCTCTCATAGACGTAATGGCCCCCGCCGAGGTCAACAATTCCTGAGTTAGTTGCGCACCCACACATAAGCGCGGCACACATCAATGATGCTGCAATCGTAATTGACTTCATTTCATACTCCTAAGAAGAACGCCGTATTTGGCATGTATTCCACGCAATTACACTATTACGCCGAAATTTCCAACATAAATACCAACATCGACACCGTTGAGCATGTATTTCCTACGCTTTTCGTCAACGGAAATTGTTATTGATAGTGATGCGCTGGATGTTATTTTTCCTCCTGCAATCAGTGCATGTAGATATGAACTAGGTACTATCACGAATTCAGAGTTTATTTTTCTTCTAAGTACAAATACATAAAACATTGTTGAGTTATTGTTTTGCTGGAATGAACTGTTTTTTATAGAGAAATAAAAAACACCACAATTATCTGAGGCTGTCTTTACTTGAATGTGGAAATATTTCCCGTCCTTGCTGGCAACAACATCAATTCCCGAGTCCACCAGCATGGAAGATGCGTTATAACCCCAGAACAAGAGTTCGCTTATAACCGCCATTTCTCCTGCTTTCCCGAGGTAGGCCGGGACAGCATCTGGCACAGCAATCGTTGCGGAGATTGGAGCTTGTCGCTCAACCTTGACGCGATACCATCCTTTCTTGAACTGCCCTTTTTTCTTTCCTTCGACACGCGCAAAAGATGGCTTCTGTGATTTTAATTTTAGATTTGACGCCAATGATGACTGAATTTTTCTTGAAAATGCATCTACCGCGAGGCCCCTGTTTTTGTTTGTTGCAACAGCGGCAGCCGCAATGTCATCTACATGCATTCCTTTTAAGCCTGCTTGCTTAAGTATCTCTTTGACTACTTCAAGAACGGGTGTTAGTTGAGTATTCAATTCAACATCTCCTTATGGTACTACGCGTAATGTCGAACGATCACGCCACCCGGCGCTTTAGAAGTTCGGTCAGAACTTCGTCGTTCTGCCGTTTCGTAGCTTCAAGTTCTCGGATCATGTCCTCCTGTTGTTTGGCCGTCAGGCCATCAAACAGGCCAAGCAGGATGCGTTGACGGGGATTGAGGGGTGGTGATTGGTCGGATTCCGCCTGAGATGCGTCTGGATCTCTTTTCGGAAGTGCGCCGGTTTTTAGCCATTCTGGCCGAACCTTTACAGCGGCGGCAATAGCCAGCAGTTCACGCGGGTTGCTGCGCGTCCCGGCTTCGATGTTCCCAATGGTTCCAGGCGAAACCCTGGCGCGTTTTGCCAAGGCTGGCTGAGACAGATTGGCCTCAAGCCTGGCCTCTTTGAGCCGTTCAGCGATTGTTGTCACAGACGTGATGCTCTCATGATGTTGACTCACGTTGGTGAGTGTCGTACACTCTCACGAAAGTGAGAAGCACATGGACGTGATCAACGAGGTATTCAACAAGTCTGGCGGCGCATCTGCGCTTGCAAGAACACTGGGCATAGCTGCAAGCACGCCCATCATGTGGCGATCCCGCGGGCGCATTCCGGCTGAATATTGCCCGGCCATTGAAGCCGCCACCGGCGTGCGCTGCGAAGACATGCGCCCAGATGTGAATTGGGCTGTGGTGCGCGGCGCGGCGCAGCCCGAGCTTGCTGCTCCAGCGCAAAAGGAGGCCTCCGATGCGTAGCTTTACCCCACCTGAACACATCAAGGCCACGGCGCAGGCTGTTTTGAACTTGCTCGAAGGCTTGACGTTAGAGGACTCGGCGTATGTGCTTGATTTGGCGCTCAACGGGCTTGAGCGCGCCAGACAGCAGTTGCTCAGTCGGCAGCTGTTCAGTCCTGAATCGTGTACCCCCACAGATTCGGCAGGTCGTCCTTTATGAGCCGCAGCAGTTTCTTCTCCAAGGCATCGACGTGCAATGCCGTCCGGTTGAGGTATGCGTACCGGTCTTTGTCCGTCAGCTCTGGAATGTTGAGCTTGCTCCTGATTTCTTGCAGCTCGACAAAGTTGACGACGCACATGAGCTTGATCGTGCGCAGCTCGGCAAGAAGTTTTTGTTCCATGGCAACGGCCCTTTCCAATGAATGCAAGTTGTGGGACTTTCATTTTAGGAAAGCGGCCAGCGCCGCCACTACAACGAACAATGCTACCAATGATGTAGCAAAGGAGTCCTCCGATGTTTGATGTTCGAGTCGATGCTGTGGGCCTGTCTATCGGGCCTGCTCCAACAGTTGCTGATATAGAGCGCCGCATCGTGGCGCTTGACTCGGCGCGCGTGCACGAGCCCAAGTTCGATGAGGCGCGCCTCATGGAGTTGACACGGCGTATTGACGCTTTTCTGCAAGCCGAAGGAGGCTGGATCAGCCAAACCAACGGGCTTGCCGAGAGTGACAAAGCCGCTGATTTCTTCATGGAATTTAACTTGAAGATGGTTGTGCGCAAAGCGGCCACCAGTGCTTTGTCATCGGCAATCCTGGATACGCCCGCGGGTGCGGACCCTATTCCGCTGGCAAGGCGGCGGCTCAAGTTCTTCGTGTCTGGCCTGGTTGAGCAACCTGACGCTGGAGATCGCTGATGGCTTGCTCGATTGCGTCCATGTATTGCGCGATGCGCGTCTTGAGAAATTTGTCCGGCGGGCTGTCGGTCAGCCGTTGCGTGATGAGTTCCGAGAGTTCGCGTCGCGCTTGCTCGATGGTCAGCTTTTTCAGATCGTTCATGCCAGCCCTTTCTGGTGGTGGTTGCTTGGGAGCTCCCATCGTAATCCGGAATTGGGCTGGCGCCCACTCCATTGGGGATGCCGACCATGCCTGACCAACCGAGCGCGCCAGCGCCAATCTCTGTGACGATCAAGATCAGCCCCGAAGCGATGGCCGATGTTGTTGAAGGCGCATTGAGGTTCAAACAGCTTCCCGATCGCGCGCGGAAACTGGTCGTAGCCAATTTCCTTGAATCGCTACCAGGATTGATAGATGACGGGCTAGTTGCCACGCCCAGAGCGGACGGCAGCGCCCTGCAACTGGAGTTCTCGCACGCCTGGATGGCGAAGTTTCGCGCGTCCGTGGCGATCGCGTTTGTGCGGGCATCACTGTGATTTTCTTCAGTCATGTCTGAACTATCGACCACCCCAGCTGAAAGGTCACGCAAGGCGTATTCCGCGGTCTTGCAGCGCTTGCAAGAGCCTGGAATGGGCGTTGCACTGGCTGCAACGCTGGGGGTTTCAGAGAGCACGGTCAGCAGGATGAAGACCGAGCAGTTGGAAAACCTGTTGGCGTTTCTCTACGCGCTGGGCTTCAAGGTGGTGCCGCAAGGCAAGGTGTGCGTTGATGCCGACGAGCTGCGGATGCTGCGCCAGACCTACGCGCGGGCGGTGCAGTGCGAGCAGGTGGCGGCACAACTATTTGGCACAGCGGATGAATGAATGGTGGCGACATGGCTTGCTCCGATCATGACGGCCGGCGCGCGGCCTCAGCCCGCATCTTTGGCGCGGGCCAGGCGAGCAAGCGCGATCAAGCCCGCAGGGGCTACCGCGCAATTGCTGCTGGCCCTGGAGTCCAGGCCGCAGCGCTTTTGGTCGCGGCGCGAAATTCTGGCGGCGCTGCCGGAAAAAAAGAGTCTGAACTGGTCGTTGCGTTATTGCTACGCGATGGGCTGGATAGAGCACACGCAGGATGCGCGGGCCTCGCGCTATTTGCGTTACCGGATCACGGCGCCGGGCATGAGGGCGCTGCATGAATAAGCATTACCCGTTTTTCCCGAGCGGTGCTCCGGCGTGGCATTTCAGCCTCGGTGCGCCGCCGGCGGCCCAGACCAAGGCCAATGATCTGAGGCGGCTGCGCGCGCAGTTGCGGCTCGTGAACAGCCGCGCGCGCAAAACAGGGATTACGACTGCGCGCCGGTTGATCCACGAAGAGCAGGCGCGGGCGCTGCGCCAGCGCATCGATGAGTTGGAGGCGGCGTGATGGCCAGCGGCATCGAGTGGTTCCGGCTCTGGCATGACATGCCCAATGACCCGAAGTGGCGCACGATTGCGCGGGCGTCCGGCCAGCCCGTGGCGGTGGTGCTGGCGGTGGCGTTGCACCTCATGGCGGATGCGTCACGCAATGTCACGCGAGGTCACGTTTCTGTCACGCCGGAAGATGTGGCAAGCGCGATTGACGTGACAGATGATGCGGTCGAAGCGATTTTTTCGGCGATGCAGGGCCGCATTATGGACGGCGATGTGCTCACGGGCTGGGCCAAGCGGCAACCCAAACGCGAGGAATACGGCGACGCTGAAACCGGCGGTGCAAAGACGGCCGCTCAGAGGAAGCGCGAGCAAAGATTGCGTGAAAAAGAGGCAACACCAAAGAGTGATGAGTCACGCGATGTCACAGCAGAGTCACGCGATGTCACGCAATGTCACGAAAAGTCACGACTAGAGAAGAGTAGAGAAGAGAAGAGTATTAATACCATTACTTCACCTTCTATCGAAGGTGAAGGGTCATCGCCGGCTGCGCCGCCGACTGACCCGCCGCCCGACCTGCCGGGCATTGAACCTCAACCGGCCAGCGCCCCGCAGGCGGCGATTCCCGCCTGCCCGCACACCGACATCCTCGCCCTATGGGCCAAGGCCCTGCCCGAGTTGCCGCAGCCCGTGAAGTGGACTGAAGCCCGCGCTCAAGCGTTGCGCTGCCGCTGGCGCGAGGAGGCCGCGGCGTACCGCTGGACCACGGTCGAAGAGGGCGTGGGCTTTTTCGAAAAACTTTTCCGCTATTGCCGCCAGTCCGATTTTTTGATGGGTAGAGCGCCACTGGGCGCGGGGCGCAGCACGCCGTTTTTGCTGACGCTGCCGTGGCTGCTCAAGGCCGAGAACTGGGCCAAGGTGCAGGAGGAAAAATTCCATCGTGGAGCCAGGCCATGACGAACCAGCGCACCCCTAAATTCATTGCTGGTGGCGCGGATAACGCTACAAATTCCGAAGCGTCAACGCGCACCATGCGCTACCCGTGCGCCGCGCACCAGTGCCCGATGCCGGGCACGATTTTCCTTGGCGGAAGCCGCGAGGGCGCATGCGCCTGGCACGCGCTTGAGAACCCGCGCCACTGGCCGCGCATCACGCAGGCCATTCTCGACTGGCAGTGCGTGCAGCAGGCGATCAACCGGATGCAGCGCGCGATCGTCGCGCCGGAAACCTGCGCCGACGCGGCAGCGCAGGACGCGGCGATGGACGCCGAATGGCGCTGGCTGCTGCCATACGTGCGTGCGGACTGGGCGCCGCGCTTGCAGCCAGGCACGGGCGAGTCTCCAACGCACTGGGCCTACCGGATGCGCATGTTCCTGGGCGCCCGGATCAAGGAATCCGTGGGCGGCGGTAAAGGCGCCGGAACGGTCGATGAGTCGGCGCCAACGCCGCTTGTCGCCCAGGTGCGGGCAGGCTTGCGCGGCGCGCCGCCGGCTGACTGGACGCCGCAGGAGTTGGCGGCATGAACACCGAAACGACGCTGCCAGTCTCCGGCTGGGATGCGCGCCCTCCCGATCCGGACGAAACGCCGCTGTCTCGCGCCGAAATCGTCCACGGCATTACGCATGGGCTGATTCAAAAACCGGGACGCAGCACGATGATCGAACTCACGCTGCCTTGGCCTGTGTCGGCTAATCGCTACTGGCGCAGCTTCGTTCCGCGTGGCCACCAGCGGGCCATCGTGACGTTGAGCGAGGAGGCCAAAGCGTACAAGCAGGAGGTTGGCAAGCTCGCGCGCCAGGCCGGTGTCCGCGCGCCGATCAAGGGCCGCGTTGAGATTGGAATTCAGCTTTACCCGAAACGCCCGCTGGACTGGGCCAAACGCGCCAGCAAAGCGCCGTACACGTGGGACGACGACGTGATGTGCCTTGACCTGGACAACGCAAACAAGGTGCTGCTTGACGCGCTCAAGGGGGTGGCGATCGAGGACGATAAATGGGTGCGCCGCATCGTGGCCGAGCGCATGGAGCCGGACGGCGAAGCGCGGGTGGTGGTGCGCGTGGAACAAATCGCGCTGCCTGTTCCAGCGCAGGGCGATCTGCTTGGGCCGATGCAATGACGAAAAACAGGGTCAAGCTGCTCGACGGACGCGAAGTGTCGTCATCGTCGGAGGACTGGCGCCACGAATGCGAGGCGGTTCACGTCGCCGGTCTACCGACGCTCGCAGAACGGCGCGGCTACCTGTCCTGTGTCGAGCAGAACCGCGGCAAAAAAGCGGCCGACCGATTACGCGAAACCATCACTCAAATTTTTAACCAGCGAGAAAAAAGGAAATGAAGACCGCCAATGAAATAGGCGGCGCAGCCAAGTCCGCGCCAGACTGGGAGCGCATCGAGCTGGATTACCGCGCGGGCGTCAAGACGCTGCGGCAGATGGCCACTGAAAACGGAATCACCGAGGGGGCTATTCGCAAGCGCGCCAGACGCGACGACTGGGCGCGCGATCTGTCCGGGCGCATCCAGGCCAAGGCGGACGCGCTGGTACGCAAGGAAGCGGTACGCAACGAGGTGCGCAAACAAGCCGCGGCGACAGAGCGCGAGGTCGTTGACGCCAATGCGCAGGCCGTGGCCGACGTGCGGCTGGCGCACCGCAGCGACATCAGGCGCGCGCGCGGCGTGACCAATGCGCTGCTATCAGAATTAGAGCGGCAGGCCGGGCCTGAAAACGCGGCGCTGCTGGAACAGCTTGGCCGGTTGATGCGCTCTGAAAACGAGCGCGGCGCGGACAAGCTCAATGATCTGTACCAGCAGATCATCAGTCTGCCGGGGCGCGCAAAAACGATGAAGGACTTGGGCGAGTCTCTGCGCGTGCTGGTGGCGCTGGAGCGGCAGGCGTTCGGCATGGACGACAAGGACCAGCAGCCCGATGACCCGATGCGCGAGCTGGCCAAGGCTCTGCTGGGTAATGTGGTGGGCGCTGGCGGGATCGAGCTTGAGGATGGCAAAGCCGGTTGATGTCCAGGCGCTGACTGACCAGCAGGTGTTGGATCTGTGCCGCGATCCAGCGTGGCGCCTGTCGAATCTATACAAGATCGTTACCAAGGGCGACGACGATACCGATGAGCTGGTAAAGACGTTCAAGCCAAACCGGGCGCAGCGTCGTTTCCTTGCCCGCCTGCATACGCGCAACATCATCCTGAAAGCGCGGCAGTTGGGTTTTTCGACGTTGATCGCGATCCTGTGGCTTGACACGGCGCTGTTCAGCTCGTGGCCGATTGCGTGCGCTATCGTCGCGCAGGACAAGGAAACGGCGGCCAATTTGTTCGGTAAGGTGACGTTTGCCTACGAAAACCTGCCTCGGGCGCTGCGCGCGATGTTCCCGGTGATCAAGCGCACGACCGAGGAGATCAAATTCGGGCACAACAAGGCGAGCATCCGCGTGGCCACCAGCGCGCGCGGGGGCACTTTTCATCGCCTGCACGTGTCGGAAATGGGCAAGATCGGGGCTAAATACCCGCTGAAAGCGGTCGAGATCGTGACGGGGTCGATTCCTTCTGTACCAGCCACGGGGATCGTGGTGATCGAGTCAACGGCTGAAGGGCAGTCGGGGCGGTTCTACGACATGGTCAATGCCGCGTCCGCGTTGCAGCAGACCGGCCGGCAACTGACGGAGCGCGACTACAGGCTGCATTTCTTCGCGTGGTGGGAAGCGCCGGAGTACGCGCTCGACCCAATAAACATGGCGTTGACGCCCGCCGATCTGGACTACTTCAACGAGCTGGAGGGTAAGAAGGGCGTGGCGCTGTCGCCCGCGCAGAAGGCGTGGTACGTGGCGACTCTGCGCTCGGCGGATTTCGCGGGCGAGCGGCCTCTGATGTGGCAGGAGTACCCCTCGTCCCCCGATGAGCCGTTTAAAGTCAGCGCCGAGGGCTGCTACTACACGAATCAGCTCGCCGCCGCGCGTATGCAAGGGCGCATCGTGCAATCGCTGCCGGTGGAGACGGGCGTGCCGGTGAACACGTTTTGGGACCTGGGGATCAACGACAACACAGCGATCTGGTGCCACCAGCGCGTGGGTCTGGAAAACCGCTTCATCCGGTTTTACAAAAACTCCGGCGAGACGCTGGCGCATTACGCGCAGTGGCTGTTGGGGCAAGGTGTGGTGTTTGGCCGGCACTATCTTCCCCACGACGCGGGAGCTCGGCGCTACGGGCTGGAGCCGGACACGAACGATAGCGTGCGCGACATGCTGCAAAAGCTGATGCCTGGGCACCGTTTCGAGGTGGTGCCCAAGGTGACTGATGTGCTGGCTGGCATTCACGCGACGCGGCAGTCGTTGGCCGCGTGCTGGTTCGATGAGACGCAGTGCGCCGAGGGTTTGACGGATTTGGGCATGTACCGAAAGGAGTGGGACAAGCAGCGCGGAACGTGGAAAGACGCGCCGTTTCACGGCCCGGAGTCGGACGCGGCGGACGCCTTCCGCCAATTCGGACAAGTGGCGCAGGCGGGCGGGCAGTTTGCGCAGGCCGTGGCCCGTCCGCGCACGCAGGGCACGGGCTGGGTGCGCAGGCGCGGCGGGCCGATGGCGGTGTGACTTTCCGCCAACCATGCGAAAACACGCCCGTCATACAGCCGGGCAACGCAATGGGCATGAGCATCAATACCCGGCGGGCGCACAAAGTGCGCTCGCTCGGAGACATCACCATCGTTTTCACATGGGTCAACGACGAGCGCGCCATGATCCTGCTGCCCACTTTTCGCAAGGGCGCGCCTTGGTACATCGTTATGGATTCCGCCGCGTGGCAGTACGACGATCCGCGCTATCTGGCGCGGCAGTCTCTGACAGCCGCCGGCGTGCTGGGGATGCAGGGGCAGGAAGTGCGCATCGCGGGGCTGATCCACGACCATCTGGACGATCTGGTGACGATGCCCTCGGCCCCGCCACCGAAGCTGTCTCGCGCCGCTTATGGCCAGGTGACGATCAAAGTTAATGGCGAGGTGGTCGGCGGCGAGGAATACCGCCCG
>Ga0123354_10014180_pt1 | contig 12402 bp, 9 predicted proteins | sample TergutLab28metaG_2_FD_97872 | JGI IMG/M metagenome (GOLD analysis project Ga0123354, IMG submission 97872) | Labiotermes labralis P4 segment gut microbial communities from Petit-Saut dam, French Guiana - Lab288 P4 | ecosystem: Host-associated > Arthropoda: Insects > Digestive system > Gut ... | reverse complement strand
TTTTTTTTTTTTTTTTTTTTGGGGGGGGGGGGGGGGGGGGGCTTTAAGATTGATGGGGATTTCTGTTAATGCCGTGAGGCGCCTGAAATAGACGTTCGTTTACTATGTCTTGATGGTATAAGTTAATGCAGGAATGTATCGTGATCCCGATGTGTCGTGTAGCAGGAATTTGGAGTGAGTAGCTGGTGTGAAACGGGGCGAGTTGTAGGTAGTGAGTCACGGTAGAGTTGTGCACAGTGACACCAATCGTACGTCATATCTGCATAATATATTTTTACAGTACACTGATACTAACAGCGATTGTCACACAGAGATGTAATAAGACAGCAGCCTCTTCACACACATACGTTCGTTCAGAGATTTTAAAACCATTTCCGCCGATTGGTGAACTCACCGTTATATCTGGAGTAGCCAAAGTGCAAGCTGCTTGACAGACTTCTGCTGTGCTGGTAGCTGCTCCGTGCTGGGGACTCGGGTACATACACCAGAAGGTGGTTATGCCGTGGTAGCAACAGGCTGTGCCAGCTCGCAGGTGGTGGCAGCCAGTCGCTGTACAAGTTCACTAGCCCCCGAGTCGTCACTGTGCATGAAAGTGAGAGATGAGAGGCGAGATGAAAATTCAAACTTTGTTCTGCAGGCTATGGTTGCATGCATTTTTGTATTGGTCAGTGTTCCGGAGAAACATGGTGCCTCATCCTTCAGGTCATAACACGTCGAGGACCGTAGGTGGCGACCAAGGTTTCGGAAGGATCTTACTGATACATTCCCATAAGTGTTGCGGAGAAACCGAGAAACCAAATTCAAATTAAAACATCGTGTAATTTCTTACGTGGTTACCACTATTTCGGAAGACCCCGCTTCCTCCATCTTGAGGTGAAGTTTTGTAGGTGGCTATCGGGATAGGAATAAGGCTATCGCAGTCTATGCGGCTGCGTAGGACCTCATCTTTTGGGGGGCTCCGAAAAGGCTAGGTGTATTTCAAGTTTTCTCTCAAATACATTTTTATATACGCTAGAAGCAATGTTGTTTCAAGGCTAAGCATACGTAGGGCCCTCATATTTATATGTGCACTGGACTCAGAGCTGTTTGAAACCAGCTGTGGTGGCAACCAAGATTCTGGAGGAACCTCTTGCCTTTACTTTCAGGGGAGAACGTCCTGTAGTTTCTCAGGCGGTTACGGAATTCTCAGAGATCCTGCTGGCTCTCTTTTCATCACATAACTTCTGGTCTAAATGCAGAGGCAGCAGATTCCTCGAAAACCTTTGTAAACACAATAAGAAACGCTGAACTGTCACAATCCACAGTGCGATAAGCGTAAAAGCACTGGATTTTATAAGACGCCAAGATTAAACACACGAACACAAAGAACAGTCGCTGGAAACTGTGCCGAGTGTTGCGATTTTTATCCCCATTACTACAAACAATATTTCACAGGTTACATTTTAATATTATCTCTCTCCGTCTCAGAGGGAATCTGAAGAAAGGAATCGTCAACCTTTACAATGCCCTACCAAATCTACAGAAACGACCCTTTATTTGCCATCTCCAACTGAACTGAACCTTAGATGAACTGATCGATAAATTAATGAACCAGCTAATTAACTGAGAGAGTAGAGCAGAACTTCTCCCACAGTTCGTACCTAGTCATGGAACTCCATATTATTCTGCAGTAAAGGTCAGTTTCATGTAAGATCATCAACGTGTTCACAGAATTTTACTACAACAGAGTCAGTACAGATATTCATGTCATAATATCGCAACACTCTCCGTCATACAGCAGTAACTATTTTTGCTCCAGTACCTCGCAAGTGATCGCTATACTGGAATGATTCCAAGCAACCTTTTATAGAACTCCTTATTTCGTGACTGCAGGCTTCCGCCGCGATGTAAATAAGATCTTCGCCCTTTCGAGATGTTTCGCAGCGTGGATTGTTAGTTACCAACGATCAGGTACAAACTTGAAGGGTCAGAGTGGAGGACTGTTTGAAACTTGAAGATGGGACCGATAGGTTGTACTGTACCTAAACTTCAGTAATTAATTACCAATCTACGCTGCGAAACATCCCAGAAGAGCGAAATCGCACTCATCATTTCACCCACTCGAAATTTAACCACAATATGCACACAGTTAATATAATTGGGTTTATTAAAAAAACAAAGATTAAACTGGTTAGGCCATGTTGAACGCATGGCTGAGGATAATATTGTGCAGATGATTAAGAGATGGAAACCCACGTCTAAAAGCCCAATTGGAAGACCTAAAATACGTTGGGAAGATGACGTTTTGGAAGATATAAAGAGCATAAACATAAGCCATTGGAAGAACGTAACACAGAATAGAGATAGTTGGAAGAAAAAAGTTAAGCAAGACAGAACCTTAAATAGGTTGTAGCGCTTTATAAGAAGAAGATTCACACAGTTCAATTATAAAGCCTTTTTTTTTGTCAGATCAGTTATTAATATGAATTTATAAAATACATTTTAATGTCACAGTGTACTTATGCCCGCTGCGTTATCTATTTCCTGGAATTCCTGACACAGAAATTACATATGTATCCCTCACATCTGTTACCTCTTGTCCAGTTACCGGTCCGTTAACAAACTTACCGAGGAAGTGAGACAGCCAGAGGATGAAAACCGCCAAAGATAGTGCATGAGGTACCATAACGCTGCAACAGAAATGGAGTGGCTTGGTTAGAATACGCAATTCAAATAAGGCAGTAAAATTAGCCTCCACGCCAAATATAATGGTTACATTGCTACGCATTGGTTCCTTCAAATTGTTACTGGAATTTCCTAAGCGCCAGAAGCCGTGAGAATACCGCCACGTATCGGTTCCTTCAGCTCGGCTCTGGAATTTTCCCTGCGTCAGACGTAATGGTTACATGGCAACTGCCTTTCCTCCAGAATGTGCCGCGTGAAAATTGCTTTTGGAATTTCGGTGGGAGAAGTCCTACGTTGCGTATCCTACCATGTCATAAACCTTCCAGAGTGTCATATCATATAACATCCTTTATTTTCCTTCCGTAAATCCGTACAGGATTACATAATCCATATGGACATGGAAATAGTCCTATTTGTTGGGATTAAGGGGTGACATCAACACAGGTGTGTACAACAATCACGTGGTTATTTAGTATGGTAAATATAAGATAGGACAATACGATAGTGTGTTTGAATGATGAAAAGAAGGAATGTGAAGAGACTTCGTCGTGACATATTTGAGGTTTTATCTCAGTATTTTCATTGAAAGAGGTCAGAAAACAAAGGAAACCCATCAATTTGGGCCTATAGAGGCCTATGCACATATCCGGTCTTGTAATAGAATTAGAATCAGACACCAGGCGTTGAAATCTTAAGATGCAGAAATGCAGAGCAATAATTGGCTGGTGAGGACCATGGAAATAGACTTCACGTGATATCTAGGTGCTTAAGTTAACAAAATGTCAAAGTGGATCACGGATAATTCGCCCAGCAGAGTGTGTAATATTTTTGCTTTACCGAATAAACTGATGTGGTAGTAATCTAGACTTGCATTTGGCATGCACGGCACCAGGTTCCAGTCTTACTGAATTACCAGGCACATTCACTGTTGATATTTGTGGCTTTCCTCGCCGTTTAGAGGTGAATTTCGAGACGGTACATCCTAATAGGTAAAGGTTTCATTCCAAATCCTTGCCTACCTACATTCAATATCACTTACCGTCTATGACGACAATATACAAGCACAAACTTTTAAACTGTAACAGCTTTTTAAATGCCGTAAAATCAGTCACTCGTTAAGCATTCCTATGTTTTTACCCAGACTTATTCCGACAATTTCAATCTTTATTTCACTCTACTATTTTTTGCAAAAAACCGCATCGTCCTTCTAATTTTTTGTCACTCATACATACAAGTTTAAATTTATCCTAAGTTTATTTTTATTTTAAACACCCTTCGTTCAATAGAAGATACGTCAATTTTGCAGCGGATGCAGATAATCTAATCTAAAGAAGTCTGTAAACACATGTACAAGTATTGTGCGAATGATATTACAAAGTACTTCCATTACTGGGACTGAGGTAATATATTTACACCAGACAAACATTTCATATCAGCTTCAATAATGAATAATTCTACCAATTTTAAGGTTGCCCAGTAATAAAAGTTTTCCAATATTATTTATGACTATGGGTCACCACAACACTGATGGAGGGATTAAAACCACCTTGCAGTTCATAGAAACAGGTCTTAAGTCACTACTATCAGCATTACATGCCCTATGCAATGTACAGACCAGATTTTAAAAGACAGCTGCATAAGGAAGGCTATAAAATGGCTGTGATCTACACTTGATGTTCAGTGTTTGAAGCATTATACTGCCTGATGGGTATACCTGACATTAGGTGCCAAAGGGTTAATAACCTAACCTTAAAACTTTCATGATGGTGATGATGATGATGATTACGGACAGTTTTGGTACAGTATTTACACGAAAATTTAGTTCTTACCTTGTAAGAAGTAACAATGGAACAGTTATAAGTAAGCACCAAAATTTCAGTCATCCTTTCTTCACTCAAATGTTTCCATAGCAACAACAGCACGTCACTTTATGCCCTCATGTAGTGAAGATCTGCACTTAATTAACATCAAAATACAAGACACAGACTGCATTGCCTTTTCATCATGGCCATGAATCCCAATTTAGCCTACTCTAATATGCAATTAACTTCTGAAATATGAATCCCACGCATTTGGCAAGACTCTCAGTTTGCAAGATCAGTCTCTGCTGTATGACATGCATGTCCCTCAAGTGGGTTTCAAACCAGCTGTTCACTTAGTTGAAAATCATGTATACTTCAGACCGCTGTAATTGCAGTACACTTCTTGTACTAGATAAAAGTTTCTACATTGCCACAAATCACAATACTAATGTCCATGAAAATCCAGAGAACTTCATTACAGGCTAAATCACTGACACAGAAACACTGACTCTGTTAATCAGAGGAATCTGCCAATGAGAACAAACATAAATGGTGTAATGTGATTTTTTCTATGTTTTGCTGACCGTGCATCTCAGTGTAATCTCGGTAATTAACTTATTATAAAACAAGAATTTGTGCATTAAGTTGGTTAATTAATAAGATTATGAAAGTACTGCGAAGAAATGCACAGACAATTGTTTAGACAGTAACAAGCAGGCTGATATACGTACAGAAAGTTACATATGCATTCATGTCACATGGTAAGCATGCATGAAAATATCGTAACATAAAGACAGGTAATAAGATCGTGCAACAAGGAACGTGACAAGTTCTTGCTAGAAGCAATAAACAGGATCTAACACAGAATTAAAATTTTACAGCATTAAGAATTCACTCGTTTTTAAATCATCGCAGACTCAACCTTGACACCATAAACCGCCATACTGGAACATGGCGTAACGCGATCTTGAAATAACCGTCACCTACTTTGAAAAGGGAAGTGTCAAAATATCACAAATGTGGGACGGGCAAACTTTATAATACATTGGTCACACTGGGACACCCAAAATTAGCGTGGTTCCGAAACTCATTTTCCTTCGATAGGTTTGGATAAAGATGGCTGCACTCATTTTCGTTCATAAAACTTTTACGTTGGCCAACAACTTCCAGCTCGAGAACCAAAATGCAGCCCGCGGGTCATAGTTTGCCTGTCCGTGTTCAACGTGTCTGCTTAGTTTCATGAGCGGCACATTATGTAGTTGACAGGACACATTACGTTGTATTTGTAAACTGAATTAAAAGATAATAGACTGTGTTTTGCCTGAAGATCTATTATCTATTAATTGGTGCGTTATATCTCAATACATTCATCCCTCGCTTTTCGCCGTTCGTACTTCGCGGTTTCCCAAATACGCCGTGTCTCCCGAAAGAATAAACATATATCACTCGGACCCTTCAATGGATAGGAGACTTGGACACATACCGCATCATGTTCAGGGAGCTGAAAGCAGAATGAAACCAGCTCCCATCGCAGTGTTTCTGCAAAGGAAATTAAACGAACTAACAAATGCTAAAACTTTGTTTTGGGGGGGGGGGCAGTTAATTAAAGGTAGATGTTTGCTTTTCGCAGGGGTTTTGGAACCCAACCTGTGCGATAATCGAGGGATAACTGAACTGGAATACTTTCTTTTTACGTCCACGCTGGCCAGTTATAGTGGGTCTTTAAGACACAGACGTGGCTTAAACATACTTGTATTTACACTGGCCCTTCCTTTGGATTGCGAGGAACTACAAGTCACTTAGCATATTTCTGCAACAATCTTATTTTGTGTTCCTCAACAACTGTGTGTTTAAAATGCCTGGTACATGCCCTATCACAGATTGCTTATTTACGTAATCTCAGCGAAGTTGTCCAATTTTACATGTAGTTACTAATTTATAACACTCTTGTATCAGTATTAGTTTGGAAGCTACCATGTGAGATAATTGATTGTCACGACTTGTCGGAATATGCCCTCTTAAAGTGTTGAGCTTATACCTTCCAGGCTGCTTCAGACGGAGATACAGCCCACTAACTAGAGTGTGAACTTCCTATTACGCTTCAGTACGTCACAAAGAAACGGGCAAAAATTGCAAATTACGTTAAATGACAAGCCAAATTAACCGCCAACAGCCAGTTGGCAATCATTAATACAATCCAGACAGGTACATGTTTTCTGTATGCTGCACTGAACAGGTTATGTAAAATGTCTAAACGTCCCTGTGCTTCGTTAAGTACCAAGCCATAAAAATGTATTGGGGAATGGAGGAATGGTTCCACCGATATTAACCTTGTCACTGCATATGGTAAGTGGTAAGTGGTATGGGTCATGCCTTGGTCGCGTTACGAATGGAACATCGCCTTTGTACCCCTTAGGCAGAAGAGGAACCTCAGCCGGTCTGAACAATGTAAGGTAATTGTACCCTAGAACAAGCCATGAAGTCACAGAGGGGAATTAGAGGTATAGCTCTACTATTTCTTTAACTTCGGCGCTAGATGGGGGTGGATGGGCAACTTCATACCCAGGCAGCTTTACCTCCGGGAAAGAGATCGGTTACCCAATGTACTGGAGGTTCGTTGGGCTCCAGGGCCGGTCTGGACTGGTGCGAAATATCTCCCCCCCCCCACCGGAATTCGATCCCCGGACGGTCAACCTGTACTGAGCTGTTATACCCACTACGCTATCCCGACCCTCTGAACACTGTGGTCAAGAGAAATATCACTGTCCCACCCACCTATTAAGCATCGGCATTCCAAAAGGAAGCATGTCACTATACTGACTGAGCTATCCCCTGTAGGATGAGGAAAGCTGCATACAAAGAACTTCTTAATGAATATTCTTCATTTATTGCTGGTAATGTTACGGCGATTAGGACAAGACTATGAGCAGAGGTATAAATTATAGCTTGTGTCGGAAAATGAGAATGCATATAGAACTGTGGTCGGTTAACCTCAGAGCAAGAGGCCAAACTGGGAACAGGCGTGGGACGAAATAACAAGACAGGCAATGTAAGTATATCGTAACATTGAGGCGCGTTCTTCTACCCATTGCTGAAGTGGAAAAATCAATAAATATTTCATATTCTGAGTGTGTCTTTATAGCCTTAGGTATCCAGCATGCAATTCGCATGCGCCATCTGTGGTCTGTCCGATTCTTCAGTATTTTTCCACATTGTCTCATAAACCGCACGATTTTCGGGAAAAAGGTTTGGAAAATATAATGAGTTTGATTTTCTCTACAAATTTTTCTGAAAGATTTCTCATTCTAAGGAGAGCTGAGCGAGATATGACAAAAATGTACACTGGTGTTCACGTAGAGTACCCGTTATTCTTGTCCGATTTGAATTAAACTTGGACTTTCTAGACAGATTATCGAAAAATACTCAAGTATCTAATTTCACGAAAATCTGTCCAGTGGAAGCCGAGGTATTCCATGCGGACAGACGGACAGAATAGCCGATTTTCGCAATTTTGCAAACTCGCCTAAAAATCGACCTACAGATATAGATTATAGAGTGGAAGACTTGATTCAGCTGGTTCAAGACAGGGTCCTGTTGCAGCCATCTGTGTAACACGGTACCGAATCTTCGGCTTCTTTTCTCGACCGGTTGGGTGACTGGGAGGTTTTGATCAGGAATTATGCACCATGACGTTAGCAAATCGGTTACGTCCCACTTCATTCCACCACCTGGGGCTGAGACATATACTTTGAGAACCGTAGAAGATGCGCTGGTAAATTTGCTTTATGGGGGAAAGTGGTAATGCAGAGTCTGGTCTAGAAGTGCGTGTGAAATAGGGAGTGGGACTGATCGGACATCTTCAGTGAGATATCGTGTTCTGTACCCTAGAGGTGAAGGAGCACACTGTAAATGTGATAGGCTACACTTGTCTTGTCTCCATACATTGTGAGGAATTAACGGACAAAATGCGAGCAGTTCAGGTAGACACCAGGTGAAATGTGATGGCACACGGTGATGCACGGGAGGGGCAGTGAAGGGGAAACTGGCGAATGCAGTGGGTAGCCAGTACCCTTCTCACTACCTTGGATCATGATGCATCCAGCATTACTACCGCTGATGCGCACACCTCGGCTGCCAGTAGTCGACTGAACTGACGCCCCCGCTGATTTAAATGGACTCATCCGTTTCGCCGAAAGACGAAATCTGGTTTCTGCGCGTGTGCCATCACATTTCAACTGACCTCTACCTGCTAAAAGGGAGACTGGTTCTGCGCTGAAGCTTGGACATACTGGAAGAGAGAATGGGAGACGCACACACCTGGCCCACGAGCCTGCCCAGGGGTAGACTTTGGAGGTGGTGAACTCAACTATCAGAGTCGAGGACTCCGTTCTTCTGGGATGTTACAATGCGTCACTTAGTAATCGGTTACCGACGTTTCGAAAGAACATAGTACCCTCATATTTAGGTAAATACGATAGGATGTTCTTTCGGAACGCTGGAAACCGAGTGACGCGGCTCACACCGCTGAAGAATGGAGTCATCAACCACACATCCGTGAAAACATCAAGACTCGCATTTCATAGAGTTAATTCGCAAGACACCCAGAATCACCCCCCTTTTCTCGCTTCCCCTTCTTTTACGTGTTAGTTGTGTTCCTGAAAATGTGGGTGTAAATGAAAATTATGTTCCAGTAAGAAATAATGGAACAGGTTTAGCGTAAATGAGCACAGCCAGCCAAAGGGAGTTAAAAGAAAAATGAGAGAGCGTGAGTTAAGAAGTGGTACATATTCGCAATGGGCTTTAAAACAAAAATGCGTAAAACGGGTAATTACGTTCTCCAGATTTGAAATACAAAAATTTCGAAGGAGCTAACAAACGAAATGTCTGGTAACAGAAATTGACGGTTCAAAGTTACTAAATATAAGGACCCAGGACGTACATTAGCCTTAGTCGTCTCAATCCATATATTCAAAAACTCGTTGTCCCTAAGAAAGAATTTAATTATGCCCTCTACTTCCTTTTGGCTTTCAAGAGTTAAATTTGTGCCTTTGCGACATGACTGACGAGGGGGTAGCGGAAGTATAGCTCCACTCATTCTTAGTCCGCACTAGACGCAGTTAGTGGTTAGATTTATTATCCGGTCCTTTTACTGCCAAAGAAAGAGCCCCTCTTGTCAAATGCATAGGATGGATGAGTTCCAGGGCACTTCTTGACGCTTTGGAAGAGAACACATAATTCTTGCCCTTACTCGGGAAGCGAACCACGATTCCTCGGTTGTCCAGCCCGCAGACAGTCATTATACCGACTGAAATATCAACACACATGGTCGTCCAAACGTTCCATGCAAGAATAGTGTACAAGTATGAGCGTTTGTTCATGACGTCCCATTCTTGTACTTCCCCAGTTTTCCACCTTACAGCAGTTCGGTATAAACGGCGCTAGTTTCCGCGTTATTTATCGATGCTATTTTTCCTTAAAATAAAATGATATTACGCTTCTGCGAACACCACGTGACAAAGTACATACATACAAAACGATCGGCATCTTGCGCTGTGGTTACTAGTAACATAACATACTGCTTGGTCATGAACAAATTTTTAACTATAACCTCATAAACCAGATTTCCATCACTATCAACAGACACTATGTTCGAATATAGACACTGTCTTCACATGTAGACAAACACTTCACATATAGACTGTCTTCATTTATAGACGGGCCATCATATACACAGTCTTCACATACATCGTCTTCACGTATAAACACGCCTCACATATACACACTGTCTTCAAATATTGACACTTTTCACATATACACAATTTTCTTCACATATTCTTGTACGATAAATTTCAACAGCGTGAGATCACAAAACGGCGAACTGAAAACGTAAAGGAGGTTTCATGTTTAAAAATTCAGTTGCGTTTTCGTTTTACAATGCATCAACATGTGGGGAAACCGACGCTCTGCGATATGCTGAACGTTTCACAACAGGTCTTGCGTTTGTGTCTCAAATTGAACTCAGTTTTAAATCTTAAAAGTAGACGGATCTTTCTGAAGCTCTTCTACTGAAGTCGACCCTAATTAGAACATAAACACGTATACTATGTATGTTATGTATATGCTTATATGCACGGAACTCTTGCCTTCTTAAACGTGAAATCGAACAAAATGTAGCTGAAAAATACGCAAGATCTTGAAAAAATTCTTACTTATCCGAAATCACCACGACGACAGACACCTAAACATTAACCAATAGTTCGTGTTTTACAGGCAGTAATTAGTGGATTCATATGCATAATGGCATGACCTGTATTATTGTTTCCAAGCTGTTTATATCACCTGCAAATTCACGTTATACGAGCGAGGTCGTGACACTTGTAAGCCCCTAGAGCAGCGAACGTTTCATAACGAACATGACCATATTCACAGGAGAGTACAGATGAGATACTGTTTGCTAGTATTGAGGATTAGAGAGGTGAGGGAGGGGTTGGCAGTTAGTGGATATAGCAGTACACACATAACCAATACTGCCGGGTACAGTTGGTACATTTTTTTCTTGACCACTGTACCTAAACCAACCTCCGAGGATCACACATGCTCTTGTCCAAAGGGTAACGGAGGCTCTTTCGCTTCGTATCCCCAATCACACAGTATATTGGCGAAGGTTAAGAGAGATAAGGGCTTACTTCGCATGGCCTAATATGCAATTTATGGCACGGTGTTTAATTAATTAACCCTCTACGGACGAAACAAGCGACAGTACTTTTCTATCATATGCTGTCCAATTTACGAAAAAGCATTGCTTTCCGAAAATTCCCAGTTTTCGCCCACTTGTCCTCTTGGTAAGAGCAACGTGTACATGGAGACGGGCATGGAACAATGGCGGAATGGTGCTGAGAGGGGAAAACTGAGGCACTCGGACAAAAACCTGTCTCATTGTCACTTTGTCCACTACAGATCTCACAAGCCGCAGTAGGTTGAGGTGCTACCCTCTAAGCGGTTTCGGTTCCCGATGGTGCCATTGGAAATTGTCATTGACACAATCCTTCCAGCCGCACTATGGCCCTGGGGTCGACTCAGCCTCTGGCAGAAATGAGTGCCAGGAATACCCCCTTGGGGGATAAAGGCAGCCGGTGCTTACTGCTGACAAACTTGCCACCTTCATATGCCGATTGCTTGGACATTCTGGGACCCTCAACCTCCTGGAACTCTCAGGCCTGTCCAGGCCTCTATAGGGATTGCTTTACCTTTAACATATATCTCACAAGCAATGAACTGGAATCGAACCCGGGCCTCCTAGGTGAGAAATCGGTGACTAACAGCATGAGCCATGGCACGTCCATTTAGGGACGAGACGTAATCTGCTTTATGTAAAGATACATGTCGTACCACGCAGTGAACACTCTCCATCTCTCTTGTAACAACTAGTCAGTTAATTCCGTACAGAGCAAAATTCGCTATTTGTTTTCAGATCCATATATAACACACGAATACACTCCATCGGCAGAATGTAGAATATTTGAATGTTACACCTGATGGTACATAAGCAACCGCTTTATAAGGTTAAGCACAGGATATACAGGGTGTCCCAGGAGGAATGTGCCAGAATTCGGGAGAGTGTTCCTTATGTTAAGGTATACCGATATAACCCAAAACACCTATATCCAAAGTTGAAAGGTTACGGAGATAATGGCCTGAGAAAAGTGCGGGCTTCTTGCGGTTCCAAATACTGCAACCTGCACAGCTGATGCGTCGCGCGAAAGCGTTGATGACCTTGAGAGTGGAGTGCAGTGTTAATCGTGCCTGCGTGACGGTTAGTTGCTTGTACGGGAGTTGGAAGCGCCATGTAAAGTGCTTGGAGCCCTAAGAACGACCACGGCGTTAATGCGAGTGTTTATGTAGTTCAGTTTAATGGCTTTATGTCACTCATACGTTA
>Ga0123354_10014179_pt1 | contig 12402 bp, 14 predicted proteins | sample TergutLab28metaG_2_FD_97872 | JGI IMG/M metagenome (GOLD analysis project Ga0123354, IMG submission 97872) | Labiotermes labralis P4 segment gut microbial communities from Petit-Saut dam, French Guiana - Lab288 P4 | ecosystem: Host-associated > Arthropoda: Insects > Digestive system > Gut ... | reverse complement strand
GATTTTTCACTCTTGCTTTATTAAGAAACATACAGACTGCAATACAATTTCTAAACCTTGGATAACCAAAGGGATAAAAACCTCTTGTAATCGAAAGAGAGAGTTATATCTGAAGGTGAGGGAGGGATAATAATGAAATGGAACATAAGTTATATTGCAAACAGCACTGTAAAATGTTATCTAAAGTTATAAAGGAAGTGAAAAAAACTGTATTATAAAGCAGTTATTACTAAGTAAAAAAATAAAATGAAAACCACATGGAATATCATACATAAAGAAACAAGTAAATTAACTATTGAGAATGAAATTAAATCATTAAGAATTAATGATCATGTAGTATATAACCAAATAACCATTGCAAACAAACTTAACAATTACTTTTTAAACACAGCAGGGAGTATTAGTAACAAAAGAATTGATAAAAAAGAAGAAGAGGCAAGTCCATTACAAAATTTATTTAAATACTTTAATCAGCCATTCAAAGACATAAGTTGGCCTTACACCTCTGCAAAAGAAATAAACAAAATAATAGACTCACTGAAGGATAAGAATTACAGTGGGTATGATTAAATCTCAACAAAAGTCCTAAAAATAAGTAAACCTTTTATAATCTGTCCCTTGATAAATATATGCAACAAAATGCTTGCCTTAGGTATCTACCCTGAAAGATTGAAATTCTCATTAATTAAGCCAATTTATAAAAGTGGAGACAAATCTTCTGCGTCTAATTATAGACCAATCTCCCTATTGCCTGCATTTTCTAAAATTTTTGAAAAAGTCATACCCAAAAGATTATTTGATCATTTGAACAATAATGTTATATTGAACGAGCATCAATATGATTTTCGAAGCGAAGTGTCAACAGAAAATGCTTCTTACATATTACTAAATGAAATACTGTCAGCATTGAACAACAAACAGATGGTGGGAGGAATATTTTGTGACCTCCATAAAGCATTTGACTGTATTAATCATGCTGTGCTATTAGGGAAAATGAAATTCTATGGAGTATCCGGAAAATTTTACAATTTAGTAAAATCTTATTTAGATGGAAGATATCAAAAAGTAATTTTAAGTCGTAATAATGGTATTGAATCCACCTGGGAGAAAATAAAACAGGGGTACCACAGGGATCAATTTTGGGACCCATTTTTTTCTAATCTATTTAAAAGACTTGCCAAATTTAGCATCCATTGGAACCAAAATCCTTTTGTATGTGGACGATACCAGTATAATAGTAACTAGTCCAAATTTGGTAAATTTTGAAACAAAAATAGATAAAGTATTTGGGGATATTAATAATTGGTTTAAAGTAAACCATTTAATATTAAATTACAATAAAACACATTACTTACAATTTAATACAAAAAATAGCTGGGATTATGATTTGAAACTTAACTACCAGGGTAATTACATCAAAAGCTCATCAAATACAAAATTTTTGGGTTTGATCATTGATGACCTTCCTATCATGGAAGGCTCATATAGACCAAATGATGTCCATATTGAATACAGCGTGTTTTGTAATTCGAATGATACAAGCTATAATGTCTCCAGAAATTTTAAGAATGGTCTGTTTTGCATACATACATTCAATTATGAGTTATGGGATAATTTTGGGGGGGAATCAACCATATAGTGATAAGATTTTCAAAATTCAAAAAAAGGATGATTAGAATCATCACAAATTCAAGAATGAGAGGTTCATGTAGGGAACTGTTCAAAAAATTAGAAATACTACCCTTATATTCTCAATATATCTTCTCAATATTAGTATTTGTTATAAAAAAGTCATTTATTTTATGCAAATAATCAGATCCACAATATTCACACAAGATTTAAAACCAACTTACATCCACCCACAGCCAATCTAACAAAGCTCCAAAAGGGAGTGTACTACTCAGCAATTAAAATTTTTAACAACCTTCCTCACAATATCAAAGACTTTGCTAATGAGATACTACCGTCTTAGAATGTTTTAAAGAGGTTTTTACTCATACATAGTAAAGAATATTTTAATTATCAGAGATATTCCATTGAAAATTAAATTGAGAATTGGTTTTAGGTGTTTTGTTATTGCACTTTATTTATAGCTAAGATTCTTCCAACACTATGTGTATTATGTTAGTGTGTATGTGACAATGTCTAAATCCACAGGATTGTATCCTAATTTGGATTCATAGAAAGCAAATAAATTACATTACATTATATTACAGTATGGATAGAAATTGTATCTCATGTACAGACTGTGATAAGGTATAAAGAATTAAAAATTAACGGAAAATGTTTAGAGAATATGTATTTTAATGACAGGCAGAGAGCACTAACTCATTTGCTGTGTCTACCAAATGCTTCAAAATATCAAAATCTGAGACCTTTGGCACAATGATCAGGTACTTTGTATTTAATGAGTATTTGCAATGAATGTCTTAATTCTCTCTTAATTATCCTACCAAAAACATATTCCTAGCTACAAGCAGCCATGTTTTGACAGTCATGAACTCTGAAACCTAACCAACACTATTTCTAGGATTGATGTGTTTTAATGTATGGAAGAATAAGTTGTGACAAAATTATGGCCATTCTCAAAATTACAGGATGTTACAGAAATAATGGCAAGTTATTTCGTATGTTATGTGCCTTACAGCATTTATTGATTACTTTTTGTCGTGAGTGTTTTTATCTTGTTGCAAAATTTTCTGCCATCAGAACGTAAATTGACTTAATTGAATAAGTTTTGTTTGTTTTTCTAGAGATGGGCTGGTCGTTTGTGCGCAGTCCTGAGCCAATTGTAGCTCCACCAGGTGATGAAGTTGTTTTTGAGTGTTCGCTCAATGTTCTGGCTGAGCAGGTGAGGTGGAGGCATGGTGGCCATTTCCTACACCACAGTCATGGCAATGATACAAGTTCCTCAGGTTCAGGGAACCACAGCAACAAGAGCAGTCGCTTGGTGGTGAGAGTGCACGATGAGCATCAGGCAGGTGACTACCAGGTACAGATAACAACTGCACTAATGTAATCTATCAGGGCCACCAATAGAAAACATTGCTAATACCAGCATCCACAGTGGGACACAGTCTAATCCCAGTTCCTATGAGTTCATAACAGATTTCTCCATCAGCATTCTGTACATGTTTTTTGTTTCACCCATTTGTATTGTATTGATGTTGATTTGTTCATTTTAATGTGATTAGGTGGACTGTAAACTGTGAAAAAACTGGCATGTTATGAAATGCTCCTCAGGGCCCTAGACTTCTACAAGCTTGTGAACATGGTAATGAACCTTCAGAGTTTCATAAAAGACAGGGGGTTTCTTAACCAGCTAAGTGATTATTAGCTTATCAAGAAGTGCTGTGTTCTTTGGACTTAGTTTAAATCTAAAGTGACTAGTTTACAAGCTGTGCAATAATAACATCTTATTGTGTAGTGTCCTCAGGTTTATGCATACTTCATACTTCCTATTTCAGTACAGTTTTAAGTGAAATATATAAAATGTTGGCCACTGTTGATTGTAGCCACCATTATTGGTGTATGACAATGTTGCATGTGGCGTCAAGTTCTGAATTTGCATTTAGATACAAACATGAGGTCTGAAAACTCATGTTTCAAAGTTCAGTTCTATTTTGTATTGGCTGTTGCCTGCACACTATGGAAAATGTTGGCAGTATGTGTGTAAAATACTGTATTGACCCACATACACGATGAGAAATATTTCCTAATTTCTTATCTGAAACACAGAGCACCACCTTATAATTGTGCACATATTTGAATGCCTGCTGTACAGGTACTTTTATGAAACTCCAAGACTCTGAAGGGGATCATCTTGTATATATGTCTAGTCCTCTTATATATGGTAAATGCTGTAATACTGTGGACTTCAAATGACAGCGGGAGTTGACCTCCAGATGTGGAGGGTAGCAGCAAATATACTTAATATGCAGTCACTGGCATACACCAAGGAGTGGTCCTCCAGGTTGTTTGTTATGCCCCCACCCAGTGACCCCTCACTGTGAAAAACTGGCATGTTATGAAATGCTCCTCAGGGCCCTAGACTTCTACAAGCTTGTGAACATGGTAATGAACCTTCAGAGTTTCATAAAAAACAGGGGGTTTCTTAACCAGCTAAGTGATTATTAGCTTATCCAGAAGTGCTATGTTCTTTGGACTTAGTTTAAATCTAAAGCGACTAGTTTACAAGCTGTGCAATAATAAATTATGTTCATGTGTCTTGGTTGGGGGAAAGAAGTAAGTTTTGTAGCATTTTAATAGGGAAATTCTATAAATCAGCCTCTTAGAAGGCCATGGAGGAGGCAGGGGACTTATTTCCAAATGGATTTGGAAGAACTGGGATGTGAGTATGCTAATCTGAGTAACTGTCTCAAGGATAAGCTGGTGTATGATGTTGTGTTTGGTATCACCAGGAAATTACATTAGTTACATCTCTTATAAATTATTTTTTAATGTTTATTAACATATGTGATTAATATCAATTGACCAGTTCATTAAAACACTAACAGGTCATTAACAGGTTTCAGTATGCTAATTTATGTGATGCCTCAGTCTTCAGCATTCCAAGGTACTGTGTCGTCAGCACAACCAGTGCTATTAAACATGCTCAGTGTTTCATTCTGTTGTGTGCTTCAGGATAACATGTGTGTAGGTGTCAGGTGTACTGTTTTTGGCAATGCTTCGTTTACCAAAGGGGTGCTTGGTAAACAGCTAATAGATCCTTAAATATGTGAAAAAGTACAAATATTTAAGGAAGAAGGTAACAGTTGAGAATTACATTCATGAAGAAATTAAGAGCATATTTTGTTTGGGCAATGCTTTCTACCACGTAGTTCCTCCCATCTGCAATCCAAAAGCAAACATTAAAATATTCAGTTTTTTATGGGTGTGAAACTTGGTCTTATTCATTAGGGGAAGAAAACAGGCTCCAGATCTTTAAAAAAAAAGGGGGGGGGGGCTGAGGAGAGTATTTGGACCCAAAAGGGAGGAAATGAGAAGAAACTGGTGCAAGCGGCCAACTGAGGAGCGTACTAATCTGTGCACTTCACCCATTGTTGTCATCATGGTAGTAGGTTGCAGCGGTCTTTGTGCTGTTCAGCCACTATGTAAATGAACAAGTATTGACTGGAATTGGGTTGTTATTAGAACGATCAAATTAAGGAGAATGAGATGGTCAAGGCATGTAGCGTGTATGAGATAGATTAGAAATGCATACAGAATTGTGGTTGAAAATCCATAAAGGAAGAAACCACCTGGAAAACCTAGGCACAGATGAGAGATTATTAACACATTGTTACTGGAGCTCATGAAACTTGACAGTCCCTGTAGCCCAGCAATTTTTCAAAGAATACAAGAAAAATATGCTTCAAGGCATAATATTAATGTTCTGAGCAACTGTAGTATCACAGTTCCAAGTGCCAGCATATAAAAATTGGTCATACGAAAATCAGAGGTGTGGGTTTGGTCTGGATTTAGTTGGCTGGGGTTGGTGACTAGTGGTAGGCTTTTGTGTCCACACTAATGAATGTCTGACTTCTGTAAAATGCAATAAATTTGGTTAGTAGTTGAACTTGTTTTAGCTTTTCAACCAACATTATTGTTGAGTGGTTAAGCATTAGTTATGCACATTTGGAAGATCCTTGTTTCAAGCCTGGAGGCTGGTTGTCTTAAAGTCACTTGTAGTTTTCCACTGTTTCTCAAGGTAAGTGCTGGGATAGTTCCTCAAGTCTGGCCACAACAACTTCCGCCCACAGCCATCTCTGCTCCCTGGTGTTAGGTACTTCGTTAATTAAATGAATTATTAGTATTTCAGTAGTGCCATGTTTTGGGGTAGGAATGCTCTGCAGCATTTCTGTTTCTGTCCAGTCTGCTAGCAGTACTCCATCAACCACCATTAAGTGAAGTCTTACTGTTTTAGTGTGTTGCGTGGATTGGAGCATCAGCACTGGCCTCTGTTCCAGCAAAACTAAGCTTAGCTGATCTGCAGGGATTCCCCCACCAGTCTAACCAGCTGTATGAAGTGGCGGCTGGCAACACTGTGGCTTTGCATTGTGGGACACCGTATAGTAACCCACCTGCATTGTTGCAGTATTACAGGAATGAAGAAAAGTTGCAAAGTAAGAAATTCTGTTAGTGTTTTTTTTTTGGCAAATTTCAGTTTTATTGCTTACACTTTATAATTTGTAATTAAAAATGAGAATATTTTGTTATTAGTTTTGTTATGGATTTAACATGAATCATTGTGGATGCTACATGATTTTAAGCAAGAGTTGATCCTGATAGCCATATGTATGTCCTTTTAAGCTACTTTTTTGTTGGGGTCATGGGTTCGAATTTTGTTCAGAGCTTAAGTTTTTGTATCTTCTTGTGTTTTCATGTGATAATGTTCAGTAGCCTGGTTTCTCATACAAGTTTCCCTATCATATATAGGGTATCTTGTCTTAAATAATTTTAAATGCTAGAGGGTCTAATCTCTGTGAGGAGAATATTATAGTAATAATAATAAAGAGTATCATGATTTCATTTGTGTTAACATATATTCCTTCCTTAAGGAAGAGATGTATGCTCATGAGGTCACTGATTACAAGTACATATGTGTGTTTCCTTTTAGCTTTTGAATGTGTTGACTGATTCCCAATAAATGTGGTATGAACTATATGCCACTGCAACCCACCTGAACTTAATCTTTAGTTTTAATCTCCTACAGCTTGGCAGATGTAGTTGTATGGGGCGTGTATTACATCAAGGTGTGAAAGATGAAAAGCAGTGCCCTATTACCATTTTGTTAACAGTTCCAGCTAATGTGGAGCTCCTTGCTTCAGTGGGTACTCTGATCCTGCAGAATGTGACATCCCAGGATGCAGGCAGCTACCGCTGTGTAGCCACCAACTATATCACGGGTCAGACTGTGACATCACATTTCAGTATTACATTGCAGGTTGTTTCCCAGGGGGCACGCAAAGCTCCCCACTTCCTTGGTACCCCTTGCACCAATTATACCATTCAAGCAGGTAACTCCTTCTTATGCTGTGTGTGATGTAATATTAACTATAATTCAACTCATAATTCAACTAATAAACTCAATTTCCACACCACAATTAGATGTAACTAAACGTGTGGACTTGTGGTGTGTTCAACAGACTGTCAGAATTTACTGGAGGACATCCTGTTTTGCCTATAGAGCAGACAAAACAAAACGTATTTTTCCGCATGGAACAAAACCATTACAGTGAAAATTCGATTTTACATTCTCTGAATTTACATATCCCCTGGATATACGCTATAAGACCAGTGTTAAAATTTCCCTGAATTTATGTGTTCTCACTTTTGTGTTTTCTATGATTGTGCATATGAATTTTGAAGTCTTGCCAGCAGAAACTCCCTTGATTTGACACACATTTCCATTCGTGAAGCTTTGGTCCAGCAAAATTAGCCAGTAAAACATGTGCTGCTTGCATTGCAAGATTAAATTTAGCCAAGCCAAGCCGTACTATTTTTGTTTGAACTCTTGTTGGTAAAGGAAGTGCAGAATTGTTTAGTGTTCAACGATCATTGTAAGTGAAGCTGAAAACTTTCCATTTATTGTGAAAATGTCCTCAAATGAGAAGAAAATGAAGAAATAATGTAAAGTGTTTTCTGTTGAAGAAAAAATGCAAATATTAGCCGAAGTTGACGCTCACATGGGAACTCGGGTGGATCTAGCAGCAATGCTTGGTTTGTCAGTATCGACGTTACACAAGATAGTGAGCAAACAGTCTGAAATAGAGAAAAGTTACATGCATTGTGGACCATCGTTTTCTGAAGAACCCAAATCTCTGAAGACTTCGCCTTTGGAAGAACTTGAAACCATCCTTTCAGCATGGTTCAAGCAAGCCCATAATGCCAACACGTCAATCAGTAGACCCCACCTGAAGGAAGAGGCTCTACATGTAGCTGCTGGTCTAGGTATCGACAGTTTGCAGGCATCAGATGGCTGGATCGACCTTTTTAAGAAAATACACAAATTGGTATACAAGACTATGTTGGGTTACAGTGCCATTGTAAATCCTGAAACAGTATGGACTGGAAAAGCAAAGAATTGACCAAAATAAATGGCGGATACCGGCCAAAGGACATGGTGAATGTTGATGAAACTGGACTCTTCTGTAATCTCCAGTCCAGTAAGACATTGACATACGAAGGTGGATTTTGACATGGTGGAACAAAATCAAAGCAGAGGGCCACTGTTGTGCTGGGTTGCAATGCTGATGGTACAGAGAAATTACCTTAACTGGTGACTGGCAAGTGCAACACACCCCACTGCTGCAGAAATGTAAAAAAACTCCCCACCAGATGCACAGCAAATTCTGATACATGGATGAATTCAGCCACTTTTGAGGAGTTTCTTGTGCAGTTGGATCACCAGATAGGGGAAAAGAACAGAAAATTCTTGCTCTTCATTGACCAATGGGCTGCATTCCCAAGAGATACCTCTGGTCTGAAAAATATTAAAGTAATTTTTTCCCCCCCAAATTGCACAAGCCATTTGCAACCTGTGGATAAGGGAGTCATCCATGGTTTCAAAATGCCAGTACAGAAAACAGCTCATATGGCAGGCAGTAGCAATGATCGACACAGAATTACTTGGTGATGCAGGATCACCTGACTTGTGAGGGTGAAGAAAAACAAGAACAAGAAGAAGTGGGGGAAGGAACTTATTGAGAACAAAGTAAGTTTTTATGATGCTTTTCAAGGACTAGAAGCAGCAAGAAAATACACCCATCAGTTCGATGTGGAGGAAAACAGTGACGTGCAGTAAGCTTGAAAACAAGCTCTATGCATTGAAGCAGGAAGAAAAATGTAAACAAATAACATTATTGGACTGTTTAAAAAAATGTAATTTATTCTGTTTTGATCTTGCAAATGATTACTGTTTCATGAAATTTATTTTAAACAGTTAATGAAAAAGTGAGTTTTACTGTTTTGAAAGTTTGCAATAAATTAAACATTATTATTGTAATAATGTGTAAACTTGATTTTAATAATGAATAAGACCAAGGCAGGTAGAAATACCAGTCTTCTGTTTTCTTTGTTTATCCCTGATTTTACACATTCCTTGATTTTACGATTTTTAGTAAAGTCTACATGATGATGTAAAACAGTGGTTTCACTGTATTTGTTTTTATATAGACTGTCAAAAACAATTTTCATTAGAAAGTGAAATGAATCTGTCACTTGTGCTAAGAAATGTTACAGTTTTTGATTCATTGAAGCTGATATTATTATTGCTGAAGAATTATGTGGCAGTTTACTGACATTTTTTGCAGAAAGATAAAATAATTCACTGTGTGTATTGCAAGCTGTGTTGTGAAGGAATAGTATTGCTGTCAGAGGCACTGACTGTCAGCCAGCCTTGAGTTTCGGAAGGTATGACCAAACACTCATGTGTTGCCACTCTTGATGAGAAGTGTATTGTGTGCAGGTTCAAATGTGACGCTGGAGTGCAGTGCAGTGGGCAGTCCGCCTCCACAGGTAACATGGCACAAGTCTGGTGGCACAATACCCCCCAACAGAACAGAGTTGCTGCCTGGAGGTCTCCATCTGAGCCATGTTAGAAAAGGAGATGAGGGAATGTATGTGTGTGAAATGAACAATGACGTTGGGCAGCCTGTCAGACATTCAGCCATGTTGCATGTACTGGGTAAGCAAAACTCACTACAGAAAGTTGCAAGCTGTCAGTTCATACACCTGTAAGGGCATCTGTCTGCAGTTCTGTTCCCTGTGTTTACCCATTAATCTGGTTTGCATTCTTGTCCCAGTTCTCCTAATAGGTTGTTTTCAGTTTAATTTGCATTCTGAAGCTCCTGGTCGTGTGTTTCACTTTTGATTTCTATAATACTGTCAAAACAATCAAGTATGTATATCTTTAATATTTCTATAAAAATCTCCTTCTCTCTTCACGTTTTATTATCATAGGTGCAGTGACAACTTAACAGCATCTTGTCAGTAGCATCCTCTATGCATACTGGCTCCCTATTCTTGAGAAACTAGCTATTGCAAAACTGGTCAAGGAATACCCCATTTTTGTGTGGAATCAAGATATCATAAGCTAGATAAATCTCCCTGTCATTCTCACACCTTTGTCTCTTAGATCATTTTAATATTGTGTGTCTTGTAAGTGGTCTCTTCTCTCCTTGTTTTCTGAATTAAATTGTGTATGCATAATTTATCATATTTTCGATGCATATTTCATGCCCCAACCATCTCATATTTTAAAATCTGATATTCTAATAATATGTGGTAAAGAATACAAGTTTTGAATTTGAAATTTCAGAGCTTTTTATTACCGCTTCCTTCTCCAAACCTTGTGTTCAGAGACCCTCAATCTATTTTTGTCTTTGTAAATACTCATTTCTTTGTATTTAAAATGATAATTTAAGTGCTACACTGACAACTTGTTTATTTGTTACAGAACCACCTGTGATAGTAAGGGAGTCCAAGAATCAGATGGTAAAAGAGGGTGGTGATATACAGCTGGAATGTCTGGTGAAGGGTTCGCCTACACCTAGAATCAGTTGGTTGCTGAATGGGGAGCCAGTTGTAAATGACAGCCATGTTGAAACTACAGGTGAGCAGGAGGTCATTAAAACTCTTTAGTGTCCTTTTCACACAAGTAACAAACAAATTACTGCAAAGAAATATTTATGTGGAATGAACACGCTCGTAGGATGGTACTAGTAATTGAAAGTGGCATGAGGCTTTGTAACTAATGAAGTGTGGACTGAGAAACCAATTACTATATATATTTCTGCAATAAATAGCATGATGAGAGTTTTATTACAGCAGAAATTGCCAGGACAGAGAATACCTATAATGCAATAGGACTTTACTGAAATATATAACTTGTGTGATATTTAACATATATTCATGCAATAAAACCAACAAATGCACTATTATAGAAAATCTTAATTAATGCACAAACATGAATAACATTAAGATTCAACAGACCTGTTTGTCTGTATTTGAGACTACTCTAAAGATCCAAACAGGATAGGAGGATAATATTAAAATTAATTTTCAAGAGACATGTCTTTACCCCTGGTAAAGACCCGGTACCCATTTTACAGGAGGCTGGGTCGGCCACAGGGCCGGTCTGGATGGGCAGAAAATCTAGTCCCCACTGGCATTTGATCCCGGACCGTCCAGCCCCTAGTCAGTCGCTATACTGACTGAGCTACCCGGCCCATGAAGGCACTATGTACTCTAGTCAAATTTAATCACAATTTACAGGATTGTCTCACTGAATTCATGTGGGTATCTTATGTTTATTGGACCGTGCATCATTGTGATAGTCGAAGAATAAAAGACCAACTTGATGTCACTTGGTATTTTATTTCACTTCTTATGTGCTCAACATTTTTTGGACATTAATATATCCATCATCAGGAGCTTGCGACTATTCTGTTGAATTACCACGTTGGTCGTATTGTTCTTGGTTCGATGTGTGTTGGGGTTTCAGTGTGGTTGGGTTGGAGTGGTATCCGTGTTGCAGGCTGAGGCCTGCAACAAGTGACATCAAGTTGGTCTTTTATTCTTCAACTATCATGTGGGTATGTTATACAGTCGTTAGTGTACTCTTGTGTACTGGTCCTGTTGTCAATTAACTCTTCATTTTAATACTTTTAATACTGTAGAGTATCTGCCTGGAAACTCTACTCCAAAATAGGGTAGACATTAAAACTTCTACAGGTACGAGGCAGATACTGCAATTCTTTGTCTCATCTGTGTCTTTGCTTGTCACCATTTTCTTTCAGTGAAGAAGAATGTATTGCTGCATTAATACTGGGTTGTTGTTGACAGATGGAAAGCTGAATATCACCCAAGTGGAAAAGCGGCATGCCGGAATCTACCAGTGCTTTGCTACCAATGATCTGGGCTCGGTGTATGGATCTGTAATGTTGCAGGTGTCACCCAAACAAGTGACAGCTCTACCAACAAGTGACCTCATGCCTGAATCAGAGGAAACAGACCTGGATGGTGTGTTGTACTGATGAGCCTAGTGTTAGAGGCTATATAAAAATTGCCCTGTTGTTGCATAAAAAATGGAATAACACCTCTGTTTTGATACAGGACATACATATGCATATACGTACACACTTTTTCCCATGACAAACATTTTTTACTGATTCTGTACAAGGATTCACACCTCCAGAGGTTTGGTGAGAGTCTGTTTTATTTTACTGTGGTATTTCCAGAATCTGTAGCAGTCTTAGACTTACTTATTAAATATGTAAACTAAACTCCGTGGCCTTAGTCCGCACGTGAACTATACCGACAGAGTGGCCGCCGCCGGTCGGCGAAGTTAGTGCCAACTTTTGCGGATAGAGGGGTGTCACGTGGTCAGCGCAACGGGTC
>Ga0123354_10014178_pt1 | contig 12404 bp, 7 predicted proteins | sample TergutLab28metaG_2_FD_97872 | JGI IMG/M metagenome (GOLD analysis project Ga0123354, IMG submission 97872) | Labiotermes labralis P4 segment gut microbial communities from Petit-Saut dam, French Guiana - Lab288 P4 | ecosystem: Host-associated > Arthropoda: Insects > Digestive system > Gut ... | reverse complement strand
GGCGTAGATGGGTGGATAATATTAGGATGGATCTCCAGGAGGTGGGATGTGGGTATATGGACTGGATTGGGCTGGCCCAGGATAGAGACAGGTGGCGGACGCTTGTGAGTGTGGTAATGAACCGTCGGGTTCCGTGAAATGCGGGGAATTTCTTGACTAGCTGAAAATCAATTAGCTTCTCAAGAAGGACTCTGCACCATGGAGTAAGTAAGTAAGTAAGTAAGGGTGTGTGCTATTGTTAAATTTTGTTTAATTTGTACAACAAAATCTTACTCCAATACAAATTCTTTGTACCTTCATATTGTCCGATATTAATTGAAAGACTCCTTTTGTCGTCAAGTTTCAAATTATTGACGAACAATATTATTTATCCAATATATTTGTGTTCTATCTCTGTAACAAAGTTCACATTTTTAGCTCTGCTTTTTTAATAATTATCGAGATCAAGCCTATACTTAAAGAAGATGTTCACACACAGCTCTGTTGTTACATTTTGTTTTCTGGGGCGCAACAGATGAAATCGGGCCTAGGCCGCGCCATTGTGGAGGTGTTCAGATCACACACACACACACACACACACACACACCTGATGAGATTCCTCTGAACAAGTAAACAGCTCGTCGCGAAGACCACTATTTGCACAACACACAACAAACACAAAGAACGAAACTCCATGCCCTCGGCGGGATTTGAACCCGCGATCCCAGCAGTAGAGCTGCTGCAGACCAACGCCTGTGACTGCACGGCAACCTGAATCGGTTGCTCTTCCATTGCCTTCTACTAGATTTTGTATCTTACCAAGAGCCTGTTATATTTTGAAGATAGAGTTGAACTCGGTTATGATGTAATGAGAGGAACTGAATATTTAGTGTCCTGAACGAATGTTGTTCTGACCGAGGAGTATAACGTTATGGTTAACAGTGAGGGACTAATTGTTACCGCAGAATGTCTGACGTTATATACGAGGTATCGCATTAACTGATGTCGTTATAACCGGGTTCGACTGTATAATGTAGTGCATTTCTTTAGGACCGCAAAGAAAGAGGTGCTGCTTCGCTGAAGCCTAGCCAGTGGCACATCCGTTATGGTGTTTGCTTTTTGATGTTTTACTGACCGTGCATCTCAGTATAATCTTAGCATTTGACCAACTTAATGCACAAATTCTTGTTTTATAATAAGTTTATTATATTCCTCTACATGTTTCGAGCACTGTTGTGCTCTTCATCAGGGGGTCATAATTGTATTATACAGCATCTGGTATCGTCACACCCTGTAGGTGGCCGTTCCTGTGCACAAGTTGAGAGAGTCCTCTCTCAACTTGTGCACCGGACGGCCACCTACAGAGTGTGATGATACCAGATGCTGTATAATACAATTTTGACCCCTTGATGATGAGCACAACTGTGTTCGAAACATGTAAAGGAACATAATAAACTTATTATAAAGCAAGAATTTGTACATTAAGTTGGTCAATTGCTAAGATTGTATTGTTTACAGTCTCCATTAGTGTGAATTTCTTACCAAGTTCTATGAAAATCGACCAGCTTTTCCAGTAGTTGAAGTGGGAGGACGTAAACACACGTACGCACACACGCCATGTGATTTTATACGCCCATATCCTTCCTTTCTGCCTAGAAAGCACAACCGTGTCCGACGCACACGATTTATTTTCCCTCTCTGTTATTATCACCACACCCTGTAGCATTTGTAAAGAATTTAATGCTGGACTTCTACCCAAAAAAATTAAGGAATTAAATTTTACGCACATGAGTAAAAAAATGTAAGACTTTGAAACGGTTCCAGTAACTTTGTAATTTTCGTCAGTTACAATAACGTATTTTATTATACTGACCAACCTGGTACATCTCTTTAAGCGAAATCATTGGTTGTGATTTTGCTAATTATATGAAACAAATAAATACTCTGGCAAAATTATGGGTTTGTGTATGTTAAGAGTAGTTTTTTTTCCATGGCTTCACAGCCTTATAGAACGTTGGCCTCGTCATTATGGAATTTTCTACATCACACTCGTCAGGACTCCTCTGGACGTGTGATCGGCCCCTCTACCTCACAACACAAACATCACCCTTAAGAGACAGCCATCCGTACCACCGGCGGGATGCGAACCCGTAACCCAAGCAAGCCAGCGGCCGCATTTTCACGCCATAGACCGCGCGGCCACCGGGATCGTCCTTAACAGCAGTTGGTGCACATAATTACCACTGGGTTTTAATGGATAACGCAATAAGTAGCACAAGGAAAGCTTTAGTGTCCATATTGATATCACAGGCCCCTTCGAAATACCACAGCCTTCAGTACAATTCAAGAAATTCCCTCCGTCAGATTCTATTCTGATATTAATGGCTACCCCAAATTCTCTCGATCCGCAGTTCTTTCTTCGCATGTTCCGTTTTGCTTCATTTATCTATACCTTTGTTTACTAAGCGGCTTACATGCTGCTTGTAACTGAAGTGTGGCAACGTGTCCGCAGTCAAAGCCCCGACATACTGGCGTCTGTAAAGATCTGTGGTATGCACACAGTCAGTGATGTTCGCCCATGACAGGTTTCCCAGAAGTAACCCATTTAATGCGTACCGTGTTTATTGTGAGGGAGCTGAGATTCGTATACCGGGTCTGATACTGTAGTAGCGTAGTCTGTGACACCGTCTGGTTTAGTTTGTGTTGACTGACGATACGGAGATGCATGCTACATTCGTATACAGAATATACCAGAAATAATAAGGCTTTCAGAAAGTCAGTAACAATATACTAATATACACGGCGTCATATCCCCCAAACCTGCAATTTTTTGTAATTTTTTCCGGGCGGAAAACACTTTCTCTCCTCCGATCAAGTGACGCATAACATCGCCTGAAGTCTGCGCTGTGGAAAGCTCATTGTTGCATAAAGCAGGAATGGCTTCGAAAGAGGATTTCATTTATCTCATATACGTCAGGCGTGTAAAATAGGCCGCGTCCGTATAATTTGTCTATATCTCTCTCCCATATGTCCTGTATCGTCTCACATACAGACTAACAAATGACACGGGGAATGGCTGGGCAATTCTAAATTTTGTTCGTATTGGTGGTCCGTTGCTTTACGCAAATGTTAAATCAAGTTTTATCAAATCATTTTAAGAGGCTGTCTCAGAAATGATTTAGTACTAGGCAGTGGCGTACCCAGGAATTTTGTTTCGGGGGGGAGGGGGTTCAACAAATTCAGTTGAGGACAGAGGACATAGAGAAAGGGAATCTGCGGGCGGTAGCCCCCTAATCAGGGGTTCTGGTGTCAGCTGTAATTTGGTACAAGAAATTTCACTTCATATAGTAACATTTTCTTAATTTTTGGTATTTTAAGACTATTTATGATGACAACCAATGTATTTGTCATTGCTAATGTAAAACACTTGCGAACCGGCGGTAGTTTTAGAATTTTACTGCCCTTTTTCCGAACATCTTGGGGTGTTGGCTTCCTAAATTCAGCAATTTTTAACAATTTTCAAAATCGGGTTGAGTTTGGCACGATTTTGGAAGGCCTTTGGAATTTCGGGCAGGGGGGTTTGAACACCCCAACCCCCCCCCCCTCGGTACGCCACTGGTACTAGGAGAAGTACAGATTTCCGGCTTTTCACGTGAAATATTCGGAATTTAATCAAACAATCACGTCCGCTTCGATATTAAAATAAAATGAATTCAATTAATTTCTAAAATTATTCCTTTTAGAACTGTTATTAATGCAGCTGCCGGTCCCGGTGGCTGCTCGGCCTAAGGCATGGGTCTGCGGCCGCGAGCCTCCTGAGATTGTGGGTTCGAATTCCACCGGGGACACGGACGTTTATCGTGAGTTTTGTGTGTGTTGTCAGGTAGAGGTCTCTGCGCGGGGCTTATCACTCTTCCAGAGTAGTCCTACCGACTGTGGTGCGTCGGTTCGTGTGATCTACAAACCTTCGGAAAGAAAAGGCCCTGGCCCACTGGGGGCTGTTACTCCAAAATAAAAAAAATAAGTTACTTTGAAGAAAATGTTTAATGAAAGTCGTTTATATGTATACTAATTTTGCCTCCTTTGTACAGTCAACATACACATACGTCCTCGGTTTAACTGTACAACGTATTTTGCCGGGTACCTGGACAACAACTGCTTCGGAAAATAGATGACCCTAGGAGCGCTTATGAATGCGCCAATAAACTTTTGGGTTCCATACAATGCAGGGAATTTCTTGACTAGCTGAGAACCGATTAGCTTCTCAAAAAGGACTCTGTTCCATGCAGTAAGTAAGTAAGGAGCAAATAATTCTTCTATTCAGGACGTACTGGGGCTGATTTTCCGGAGCTTGAAGTTACCCACTCACCTCTGTGTAATAATGAGACTAAGAATGAGTGAAGTTTTGTACCTGCCCACCCCGCCACCCCCGGCCCATATGCCTTCATGTAAACACAGAAATTTTTAACTGTTATTTTCTCCATTTTGCAGTTCTGGTCGGCCTACGTCCCTTGTTCGACCCAGCACTTGGATGCGGTGCAGCTGGCTTTGGAACAGATCGATGTCATAAGACGCCTAGTCGCCAAGTATCCTACCTACATGACCTTGGTAACGACTACAGAAGGTAAACTGCTCATTTTTACAAGAAAGTCTTGTATAATAGAATCAGCGTACAGATGAAATGAAACTGTAACTGGTCTTAGGAAACTTCAGTACCGTTTCTTCTATATAAACCTACTCCGTACGGTGCTGGTTAGGATTATCTGCTCTGGGCTGCGGTCTAGTTGGAGTCTTCGCTTCCTTTACCGACACGGGTCCTCCTTATTAAATTTCGAAATACACATATATATTGTCTCTATGTCAATAAATGTCCAACAAGATACAACTACTCACAGTTTATTCTATCTGTAAACTGCTCTCCATGTTTCCGGTGGTTTCTCCACCCATCATCAGGTGCACAAATAACTGTATCTACAGCATCTGGCACTAGTCAATAGTTGTTGCTACCTGTCGCTGTCGTGGATGCGTTGAGACTGAGTCTTGCGAGCAAGATCAGGACGGAATTTTGCGAGCAGAATCAGGACGTTTCGTCCTGATCCTGTTCGCAAGCTGTCAGCAAACCTGTATGACATATACCATTTCTGTGTGTACAGTGAAAAACTCCTGATGATGGACGGAGGAACTGTCCGAAATATGTTTTATTACAAAAATAAATTTGAGGAATTAATGCATCTAGTTGGTTTTATTATAAGTATTGCGGCATGGGGTGTGGGATGTGATTTGGATTCAACCAACTTACAATACAGGCATGTAACTGGCTGTTGTGTATGTGTGTGGGTGTGTGTGTGTGTGTGTGTGTGACGGTGTGTGTGGTGTGTGTGTGTGTGTGGTGTGTGTGTGTGTGAGGGTGCGTGTGTGTGTGTGTGTGTGTGTGTGTGTGACGGTGTGTGTGTGACGGTGTGTGTCTGTGTGTGAGACGGTGGGACTTCGAGGATTCCATACAAAATAGTCACCTGAATAGACGAACTATAACCTACTGCAATGTATCCACGTCCAGCTCAGCCTGTAGCGTTACGTTGCCCACGTAGACATTTGAAAATGGAAAACAACTTTTAATCGTTACCCTGGTAAAGCTGAGATAGAATGCCGAAGCAATATGAATACATACCGCACGTTAGTAATTCATTTTGTTAAAATGTGCTGAAAATAGTGACACCATGGCCTGGAATGAATTTCAATTTTATACGCTTCTTTCGCTGTTACCATATATATATATATATAGCGCGTGATGTATAGAAATATACACACGTGCAATTATTCATAAATTGATAAGTGTACTTATTAATTCTTCATATTGTGTATTGCAATTCATGTTGCCCACATGCAGACGAGGCTTTGCCGAAGTTACCCGCACCAGATAAAAGAATGAATGAATGGACCCGCTTTAAGATAAAGTAATTTTATGTCTCTTTTCACGTTCACTTCAAGACAGCCGATCAAATGTTCGTATTATGTCTGCTGAACGTGTATGGGATTCTGAAACGCACCGCTGAAGGCAATTTGTGTGTGTGTGTGTGTGTGTGTGTGTTTGTGTGTGTAACTGTATGAGAATTCAGTGATGAAAGCTCGAGACCGTCACAACTTAATTTGATTGCTGGACGTTGTGACGTATTCACCCGCAGAGGATCCATTCACTGACCGTCTGTATCTCCCACCGACTGTGATGCCAAAGTAGAGACTGCTTTATGTGTCCCCGGCGGGTCCTGCTCTTTCTTCACTCCATTTATTTAACCATAATTCCATACATTCTGTTTCTTCCTTCCTTTCTCTCACTGTTTTTTTCTCATTCATTTTTTGTTTAATTACGATAAAAGGATGTTAACATTCTGTATGAGATTGTATTTTAAATGTGTGTTAGTCTTCACCAGAACGACAACGAAACAACTATCAGCATTCATTGAAGCACATCGCAGAAAATAAAATCTTGAGATCCTGAATATTTCTCTCATTTTTTCGTCCTTCTTTTTTCCTTGTCTGTCTTGTCTTCTTACTTGAACTCCTTATTTCTCCCTATTCTTATTTCTTCCCTATCTCTTCTCTTGTGTTTTATCGCCTTCTTTATTTCTCCGCCACTTTCACTCTTCCTTTCTCTTTACGTAATTTCCTTGTTCCTTCTTTCTTTTCCCTCTCTCACCATTATTCTGTCCGTCTTTGCCACAGGATTTTGTCCCCTTCCTTCTCTGCACCCCCTGTATATAATATTATTTTTCCTCACATCAGTTAAATTAACGTTTCCACTCAACACCTTCCATTAAACATTCCCATTTCATGTGTCATTTGCGACTGTTAAAGATTATACCTTCAATACGCTAATTTAACGTTTTGAATTATTATGACTAGTGTCTGTTAAAACAAAATGAATCGGTATATATTAAAACATCCGTTATGTACGTGTTTTGATATATGAACACGACATACGAAATTGTAATGATTTATGGATGATAGAACTTATTCCAATTTCAAAAATATGTGTCGTTTAGTAACTAATTTACATTTATGGATTTAGTGTTACTGCGACCATCTTTGTAACGACCTGTATCAAAGGTGAATGAATTATGCATATACGCATACGTTTCTAGTAGTCGTTAAATGTGCAATTGTAAAATATATGCCTTAATTGAACTGGCTATGTACGGTAAATAAACTATAAATCTTAATGTGAACGTAATGTAGTTTAACAATTGGGGACGAAACTGACATTAAGGAAACTCGGCCGTGCGTTTAAGCTCGAGTGTGTAATCCCACAGGGCTGTAGGACTAATTAACTGGAATTATTCTTTTACGATTGATGTTCATAATTGACATGCGGAGTAACAAGCGACTGCTGCTGTGGATGGATTTACCTTATTTTCGTTTGCTTCCCAATAAGCAGCTCTCACGACTCTCTATGTAAAATTTTCCGGGCACTTTAAAGCATTTGGTCGAACGACTGATTCATGTAACCGTGAAACAGAATTTAATGTCTGTGACGTCATGGAACATCATGGCGATTTGGAGTTCCTTTGCGTATTACAGTAAGGGTTTCTTTAAATTTCCGCGAATTGATTACTTTAATACATGTGTTGTGCATCTTTTATTATTTTGTACTATGACCAACAAATGCACAACTATTTCACAAGTTATCATCACACTCCTACAATTTTTTACGTCTTGCTGACCGTGCATCTCAGTATATTTATCTCAGTATTTAACCAACTTGATGCACAAAATTTGTTTCACAATAAATTCTATTTCATGCCTCTACATGTTTCGAGCACATGTGTGCAATTTTGACCTCGTGATGATGAGCACATGTGCTCGAAACATGTAGAGGCATGAAATAAAACTTATTGTGAAACAAATTTTGTGCATCAAGTTGGTTAATTACTGAGATAAACACACTCCTACAAGTTTCGACACTATCGTGTCATCCTCAGGGAGCTTGTAATCAGTACGTTGTGTCGAGCTGTGTTACACCTCACACACTCAAACTCGGTACGTACTGGGCCAGCACGACAGTAGCATTACATACAGACTTTATATATGGCCTCCGCACCGACTGACATCATGAGAATTATAACAACATAATGACTTTTAGCCCATTTTATTTTAAATAGGACAATTTTAATGTTTCAAAAAATTTAAAATATTGAGATTTCAAGGACTATAGTATGAGAACTTGCATAAACTTATGTGAAACATCTTAATTAGTAAATTGTATTACCAAAAGCTGTATTTTAAATAATTGTCTAACTTGAAAAGGCATTGATTACAACCTCCCTGAGGATTACACCATAGTGTCGAAACATGTAGGAGTGTGATAATTTGTGAAATAATTTTGCATTTTCTTGATTTCAAACTTTCGCCGTGTTCTGAATGTTTTATGCCTTCTTCTGTGTAATTACCCGGCGTCTGAATTTTGTATGCCGACGTTTCGGAACACTCTCAATCCCAGTTATTCTTCACATCAACCTGCGTATGAAGATGGAACAGAGTGTTCCGAAACGTCGGCATATAAAATTCAGACGCCGGGGAATTACCCAGAAGAATGCATACAACAATATTGTGCATTTGTTGGCCGTGGTACAAAATAACTTCGCAAATTGCATTTATAAAAGACAAAGAAAATGTTTAACAGGAAGAACCCATCGTGAAAGCGTCGTATACTATACGTGACTAAACTGCCCTGTCAGCAGCACCCACTATTGCTGTGTCATGGGTAAAATGTAGGAACAGACTGACTCCACGGAGCAGACTATATGGAGAAACTAATAGACCGTCATATAGCACAGAATTTCCATATTTTTTACGGGACCACAAAGCTTGCAACCCTGAGGGCAAATGGTCGCCACTGGGGCATAAGTTGACCCAGTTTAATGCATTTTACACTTTCATATTATTAATGTTATCCCACCTGAACTTAGATCTTCCAAGTGATGTCTTCCCTCTAGATATCCTGACTAAACGTTTATGCAGTTGAATCTTATGTTTACTGGACCGTGCATCGTTGTAATAGTTGAAGACAAAAAGACCAGCTTGATGTCAATTGCTATTTTATTTCACTTCTTATGTACTCAACATGTTTCGGACATTAATATAACCATTATCAGGAGCTTGCGACTGTGCTGTTGAATTACCACATCGGTCGTTTTGTTCTCGGTTCGGTGTGTGTTGGAGATTTGGTGCGGTTGGGTTTGAGTAGTGTCCGTGTTGCAGGCTGAAGCCTGCAACACGGACACTACTCAACTACACAACGAACTACACGGACTCTACTCTACTACGCAACGAACCGAGAACAAAAGACCGATGTGGCAATTCAACAGCACAGTCGCAAGCTCCTGATGATGGATATATTAATGTCCGAAATATGTTGAGTTCATAAGAAGTGAAATAATATAGCAAGTGACATCAAGTTGGTCTTTTATTCTTCAACTGTTTATGCAGTTCTTGTGTCACCAGTATGTGCTGCATGCCCTGCTCATTTGATCTGCTTGACTACATAATTGTAATGATAGTTGGTGAAAAGAAGAGCTATGGAATTCTTTAGCTTGTAAGTTTGATTCCCTGGACACATGTCTTTCCTTAAACCGTTGAAAGGCGCACCTTAAACCTTATGAAGATAACCTGAAATGCCATCGTTGTTATCAGAGGATTAGACCGAACGGTTTGGTAGGGCGGCGAAGTTCCTGACCTGTGTACTGGAGGTGTAGATTTACTGTCCGAGATTTGAACCGAACATCTGCCGAACTCCAAGCAAGAGCATCAGCGCGACGCCGTTCCTTTACACTTGCAATAAGACCAACTAGATGCAACAGTTTCTAAAATTTATTCTTGGAATAAAACTCTACATGTTTCGGACAGTTCTTCTCTCCATCATCAGGAGTTTTTCACTGTACACACAGCAATGGTATATGCCATACAGATTTTCTGACCGCTGTCAGCTAGATAGTACAACTAGCGGTGTCTTAAATGGCCCTCCCACCCTGAGAAGTAACAAGCAGTCAACTGGAGCCGCTCCAGGTCAAACCCATGCACATATTTCCATCTGCCTGTTAATTATTATTTTCCGATCTGATATTTCAGGCGCATGATGTCGTACACCCGAAATCATCCATGAAAGTATCCTGTCTCCATTCCCTACCCATATCAACTTCCTTGTTGCAAGAACTGTAACAATAAAGAATAAAGTATGGGACAGACACTGAGGCTACCTTCAGTGCAGTGCTCTAGTCGCGTGATGGTCACAGACTTCATTCCTACTTAAATGCAGCCGTGTAGGATGGTACAGCATCACGGTCAATGCTTATTGTGTCTGTTCTTGAATAAACTACCAATGTGCTGTTAACATGGATGTTGATGTCCTTTCTTCCTGCCAGGAATTGAGAGAGCGCACGAGTCTGGTTTGTTGGCTAGCCTCATCGGAGTAGAGGGTGGCCACGCCATAGGCACGAGCCTCGGTGTGCTGAGGATGCTGTACCAGCTGGGAGCACGATACCTCACACTAACTCACACTTGCAACACACCTTGGTGAGTCTCCAGCCACCCTTTTATTAGCAAAAACTCTTTGGTTTATCTACAATATGTCTTTTATAACCAAACGCTCCGAAATCTTTTGTGGGTTTACAACACTCTTTTTATTAGCAAACGCGCTGAACTACTTGGTGAGTCTACAACTAGCCTTTGATCAGCAAACGTGATAATCTCCGTGGTGATGTTCCAACCTATTTCCGAATAGCAAATACACTAAACTCCTCCGTGGGTCTCCAATCTGGCTTTTGTTAACAAGCATGCTAACTTCTTGGTGAGTCTCCAACATGCCTTTGATTAAGCAAACGTGATGATCTCCTTGATGAGGCTCTAACCTGCCTTTTATTAGCACAGGTGTTATGTTTCCTAGAATCGTTTTATCTTCCTCATTTCACGGCTTCTTTTATTTGAGACATTAACATTTGCAGTGCAGAAGTGTGGATATTCTGTGATCCTGAAATTTACTAGTACAGTTTATGGAATAGTTTTATGTATGCAGAAATATTGGCGCCAACTTCAACTTTGTTTGAAGCAAATATCTCATTGTGACCAGACGTACTTGGGTTATTGAAGGTTCTTACAGCGATGCTGCTGGAGATTCAAGTCTGCTGGGATGTAAACTTCCTCATCTCTACCGTCAAGGAATCAATGACTGCCTGTCAGTAGACACAGACACGAGAGTTCTTCGAAATGTCGGTGACTATTTATGAGCTGAGAACTGCGATCTTCTGGGTTATTACGCAGCAAGTAGTGGTAATTTCTTACCTAGAAGATTAAATTACAAGTGCTCGCTGTGTAAAAACCCTGGAGAGCGCAGATCTCAGCTACTTCGTGGCGGAAACCTGCAATCACATATTTATGAGGTCCCTGGAAAATTCAGTGTAACTCCCGGAGCAATCCTGCGTAAAGAAAGTAAACAATTTTCTGAATTACATGGCTTCACATCTCAGAAGACAGTACTGTTTATATGGACTGTGGTGAGAACCGCAAATGTTACTAGCATATTAAATTGTTGGTATTTTTAAATGTCCAAGTAGTGAGAGAATTTTGTTTCAAAGAAATGGTGTCAAATTCTCTTTTATTTTCTACCACTGATTAATTATGTATGCCGTAATAACGTTCATTATCCCACTTTATTTCATTGTTGTGAACATATTTTATTAATTCGAAGCAAATCAATAATTTTAAGACGGTTTTAAGATTTTTCAGGTAGGAGAAAAAAAACAGTCCTCCACCTATCTGACAGACATTTGTAACTCCGAATTCGTTATTCCTTTGTGTATTTATTATTATTTTTTATTGTTTTTAAATTGGCAGCCTCGAAGCGTTTTCTGAGGTTCGAAAATTCGATTTTCCTTCTCATCTCCATGTACACCCTCCCTACGTATTTTTCTACTGGGAACACGTACAGTGCATTTGTCTTAGTTTCTTGAGTGCTGTCTCCGATTCCATTTTTAAATTTTATGCTCGACCATTATTTACAGTTCCATGACCTCTTCATGTATTCAGTTTTTAAATTTAATGTTGGTGTTACTCTAAAAATTAATTACCATTATTGTAAAGTTCATACACCGACAAATGAACTCTTTATTAAATTTGATAAAGTTTTAAAATTTACATTAAAAATCACTTTGACTTGCTCCTACATGTTTCGGTCTACGACCATCATCAGGAAGCCTTCATTAGAGCCTAGCTAAAGTTATATTTAGGTTAAAATTGGGTAAAAAAAACTAAGTCGTTGTATGTTATGCGGTGGTGTGGCAGCATGTCATAGGTGTGGTGTGTGTACTGTGGTGTGGCAGCATGTCATAGGTGTGGTGTGTGTACTGTGGTGTGGCAGCAGGTCATAGGTATGGTGT
>Ga0123354_10014177_pt1 | contig 12405 bp, 5 predicted proteins | sample TergutLab28metaG_2_FD_97872 | JGI IMG/M metagenome (GOLD analysis project Ga0123354, IMG submission 97872) | Labiotermes labralis P4 segment gut microbial communities from Petit-Saut dam, French Guiana - Lab288 P4 | ecosystem: Host-associated > Arthropoda: Insects > Digestive system > Gut ... | reverse complement strand
ATGTTTGTTCGGTTGTTAGAATTGTTAAAAATACGATGTCTATTTACATTACCTATCTAAAAAAGTTGTGTTTATCTAGTTATTAAATTGTGCGGTGTCTATTTACTTTGCATTAATTGTTGATTCTACAGAAAATGCAACTTGACTGTTGTTAAAACGTGCTTACCCTATAGGTGGCCTTCTCGTGCACAGGTTGAGAGAGGACTGGTTGGAATGCATGCGATTGTGGTTTAGGCGTCGGGTGGGTTATGACGTATAGTATTTGAATGAAGGAGGTCAAACATAGGATTATGCTCGTTCAGATGTTGTTCGGGGATGAGTTCATTATTATGGTGGAACGACGGGATATACATTTGTTCATATGGAAGCAAAAGGATCGGTGTGTTGATCTGCTTGAGAAGAGTCATAGTTTCGTCAATGTTACCATATTCATGTCTACAGTTAAGTACGAGTATATGTAGTGCATGTGCCAAGCGAGGGTCATTGTTTTTAATGTACTGTATGTGTTCCCGGAATCTTGATTTTAAGTTGCGACTTGTCTGCCCGACATACGCTTTGTGGCAGGTTTTGCACGTAATTTTGTATATTCCACTTTTTTCCATGTTCTTGTAACCGGGTTGGTGCTGTGGGTTTTATGAGATGGTGCAATGTTGTTGTAGTCTTGAAGGCTATGCCTATATTCGTATTTTTTAACAAATTGGTAATTTTTCTGATCTTTGGGCTGTGGAAGGTAAATGTAGTCCTGATTTTTTTTTCATTCTTGCTAGTTTTTTTGTTGTTGACTTTGTGTAGTATCTGTCGGTTAAGTTTCAGTAGCAGGTGTTGCGGAAAGTTATTGTTCTTAACAACTGATTGTATTATTTCCCATTCTGTTTATTTCTTGTCTGGATTAAGAGATAAAGAATGCATTCTAGTTATGTGGAATGTAAAGGCTGCAATTTTTTGTTGGAGCACTTTTAAATATTTTATAATTTTAATTGTATCTAAATATTATATATTGTGCGTTAGTTGGATAATGAAGTGTTTAATCCATTTTAATATTATTCTCTCTTCTACGTGTCGGCCTTCCAAGTGGTGTCTTTCCCTCTGACTTTCCCACCAAAATCCTGTATGTACGTGTCCTGTCTCCCATAAGTGCCACAAGACCCACCCGTCTCTTTCTCCTTGATTTGGTCACTCAAATAATATTTGGTGAGGCATACAAATCATTAAGCTCCTAATTATACGAATGGCTACTGAAAAATAATACCTCCTTTTTTTATTTAATAGGAGCACACACAGCAGTATACACTGAAATGCCTTAAAATCGTTAAAATTTCCTACGCCGCGAGGCCGAATTTTAACCTCGTGCTGCTAGATGGCTCTGAATTATCCTCGTAAACATGGTGCAGCGAGTTTGTGACTCAGAGAAAGTGCCTCCGATCGACATTCTTCTACGAATTAAAGTTGTTCGTGGAGAGGAATGCGTAGACATCAGTGCTGCTCAGTATTGAGCGACATGTTTTTGTGATGGAAGGCCTGAACAGGTCTTGCCGAACCTGCTTGAGAAACGGCAGAACGTAAGGCCACGAACTGCAACCGGAAGAACTCGCCGGAATTATGTGGACGAACGTACTAAATAAAATCTCCACTTGTCTCAGCTGGAACTAGCGACAAAATGAGCACTTCACGCCAGCGCCTACAGGCAATAACTGTATGTCTGCGTGCAATGGGTGCCATGAATGCTCGCTCTCCAACTGCAACAGCACCAGGCGGACATTAGCCAAGAGCTCCTACAGCGCTATGGACATGAAAATGACGAATTCTTAAACAATATCTTCAGGGGAGATGACAGTTTGGTGCATCATTTCGTTCCTGGGAACAAGACAGTCAATGGAGTTCAGTCACATTGGTTCGATATCACCAAAAAATTCATGATAGCTGCGTCTGAGCGATATCGTGAAACACTGGGGAAGGGCACGACGTTGATGAATTCGTCTTCGCATGAAACAGCCTGTCTTTTACCATGGTACTGTTGACCCTACACAACCGCAGAGTTTCACTGTCTTGGGTCACTGACGACACAGTGTCGCCTTGGCCTCGACTGAATTTAGTCTTTCCCAAACTGAAGGAACACCTTGGGGTATATCGCTGTGCATCGGACGATGAAGTTAAGACAGTGGTTAAGTTTTGGTTCCGTCATCAAGATACACAATTATATCTTGACGGAGTTAAGACTCTACTTAACGGTTGGCGGAATTGTGTAGACCGCGTAGGTGATTGTGTGGAAAGGTAACTTTATTGAGTTAAACAATAAAGTCTGAGAAACTCAACTCTTTTTGTTTCATTCAGACGTATTTACCTATTTCCATAAAAACACTACGAGACATTAATTTTCCTCACACCCTCGTGCAGTTTTCTCCAATCTTCTGATACTTACCCCCTCTTGGGCCCAAATGTTTTCCTGAGTATTCTCTTCTCGATCAACCTGGGCCTATGTTGGTACCGTATTGTGAGACGCCAAGTTTCGTGCCCGTATAAGCAAAAGGCGATGGTATAGTCATGTTATCAGTAATTAATTCGGAAGAGATGTATTGACCATTGGTTTATCCTCTAGTAAATGAAAATATCTCGAAAGACCCGCACTCGGCTTTTCGGAATCCAGCCGTATATACGGTAAATTAAAGCAGAAATTACTTATTACTAGAGACCCTTATACTGAATTTCCGTTGACACCTCGATTTCCTTCGTAAGGGAAATTAATGTAATGATTATCGCGGGGGGGGGGGGGGCAAAACTTTTTTTTTCCCCCTCCGGCTGCATCTGGCCTGCCGGCTGTAGTTTGATTCGCTTACCTAGCCAGTTGTCGCCCGGGAGCGTGTTACAATGTACGGCGTTCGTTCATCGGCAAAGACCACTTAACTCTCGTCCTGAATTCAAGTGCTGAATATAAACGCAGTGCGACTAGCTTCTGATGATGGCGTGTAATGTGAGCTGCAAGTAGAAAGACAGCTGATGGAAGTCTGCTGCAGTGTGAACTTCGATAACGGGACAGAATGGAAAGGGGCAGTCTCCGATTTCAGTATGTCCACGCGAAGTAGACGTATCAAAATACCTATATGCCCGCATCATGTCGTATTCCTTCTCGTAAAAGGAAAATCAAACCGCTGAACTGAGTAGCTATTTGCATTTTAATACGATTCTGCACTAATGGTACAAATACTCTTTTCCGTCGATTATTGAAGGCACCAGTAAAAGGCTTTGAACTCATATCGTGTAATTCTATAGTATCTGTGACATAACTCACTGGAATCTTCTCAGGCAATATTCCGTTACTGTAAAAAGTTCCGGAATTTTGGAAGGTTATTAATTTTTATGAATATGTGTGATGTCGCTATGTTCCTGAGTATATAATTAGAATGAACCGCTGAAAAGTGATATATTTATTCACTCACAATGCGGTATGCTGTCCCGTTACCTTGTCACTCTTATTCGCGGTGTATACTCCGAACATTGACAGGTACTTACTTTTCATTTTCAGATCTTTGTTCGTACCTCAAATTATGTACCACGATCGCTTCTTTGCAAAATTTTATCATCATTTATTAATTCTAACCATTTGATGGCTGATCCCAGTGGCCACGCGATCTAAGGCGTGGGTCTGCGGCCGCTCGCTTGCTGGGGTTGTGAGTTCGTATCCCGGATGGGGTAGGATGTCTGTCTCTTGTGAATGTTGTGTGTTGTCAGGTAGAGGTCTCTGCGTCGGGCTGATCGCTCGTACAGAGGAATCCTACTGAGTGTGGTGTGCCTGAGTGTGATTATGAAGTCCCGTAAGTGGAGGCCGTGACCCCGAATCGGGTCAAAGCGCCACAGGAAAAGAAAAAAGAACCATTTGACGCTATATAATTAAGTTAGGGTTAGCATCTTCAAATAAATGAACAAGAAAACGGCGTTTCGGAAACCGAATCCGGTTTTTTCCTCACGTGGTAAATTGGGGAACTCCCTTCTCAGCTCAGATTTCACTTTCCGCCTGAAAACCCCCAAAAAATCCAGTTTTGTATTATGAATGACGAACTGTGGGAATATACGTGGACGTGGTTTTTTTTTTTTTGGCTAAGAACGCAAACAAGTGACAGGCTTTTGTGAATACGGTAATGAAACTTTGGGTTTTTATGAAAGACGGGGAATATATGAGTAGCTGAGCGACTGTTAGGTTCTCAATAATGACCCCGCTTCATGTGTTTAGTTTCCTTGTTTCGATGATTAATGAAACTTTCTCATTCTTCTTTGTTTTCTTGATGTACACCGGCATAAATGTGTTTTGTGTCTCGGTCATAACCTTAAAAACCGCTGTTGCTAACTGTTGCTTATAAATTATTCTTCCCCCTAAAACTTAGTGGCTGATATCCTAGCTTTACTTTGTTATATTTTAGAAGGTAAGCCACATCTGCTTTGCGCTCATATCCTTATGTGATATAGAGAATAGCGGTACGGTTGTTATGTCAGTGACATCAAGCCCCGGTTTCCACTATACAACACATTCGTGAATAGATTCTCGAAACCCAAAACGAAAGAAACTCAGGGGTAAACACGACAAACAAATGAAAGTCTGTATGATATCCAGTGACGCGGGAGCAGATCGTGGTTGTAAGTGAAAACCATAGCACAAACAGATGGAAAAAGAATCTTTGGTTACGATAGAGCTTCGTTTGTGCGTGATGGCAAATTGAATTATTATTTTTTTTTGTGTCTACCGCATTTCGGTGGAATAGCTTGTTAGTACGTGCCGGGCTAGTTCCTTCCGTAACATGTTACATTTCCGGCACACTTTTATTGCTATAAATACAGTCAACAATTGTGCATATGGAACATCGGTCATTAGGGCTAGATGTTCTGTTGTTCCATTTGTTGCGCTACACCATCTGCAAATTTTTTACTTCATAATGTGTTTTCGCGTTATGTTAACAATTATGCTTCTCTCCTGTGAAGCCACTGCATATTTTTTCAAAAAAAAAATCCATGCCTCAACATGCTATTAATTTAATTTGTTTTTTATCAGTTCTGTTGCTAGTTTTGTTGTTTTCTTAATTTGTTCTGTTTTCTCTTTGTATTTACTTTGCCATCATAAATGGCTACTAGGTTCTCGGTTCAGCATTGAAGTAAATAAACACTTTAAATGAATTTAATTTCTTCTTACGATTACATTGAGGATCACCACAGAGGGACTGTCAACCTTAGTGTATGGAACAGTTAGTAATACCTTGAAGCCGGCTAGAACAAACGCGTTGCTTGCATGTTTCCACATACAAACGGGACAGGAGATGGGCGATGTCGAAATTACAACTAACCCTCTGCTGTAGCGGGTTACGATTCAGAAAAAGCAGTTACATTGACGGCCATCATAAAACTGCTCGTGACTCCGTTACATGTGCCTTACACGCAATCTGATTCACATTCCTCGCCCTCGAATTATTCAAAGTCTTTTGTTTTTAAGGTTTTACGCTAGACCTCCTCAATTTCCTGTGAGGTCAGGCAAAGTCAAGACCCAGCGAAAATAAACATTAAATATAACGAAATCATATTCTCCTGAGATCTTTGATCTTCTGAGTATTACGTTGCTTAGAGTGGTAATTCATTACCGACGTTTCGGGATATGTTATCGGCCATATCATCAAGAGTCGAGAACTCATGGATTTCTTGACCCTTGATCACGGCGGAAACCCGAAATCTCTCATATTATCTTCTTCATACATTTGCTACATTTCGCCCTAAGGATCCGAAGATGGTGATTACCCTTGCCGGCACGTTCCTCTTTATTCTGTGCCCAAGTCACTTTAAAAATATCTCAGCACCACAATATTGGCTGCGCACTTCTGATGCATATTTACGACAACAAGAATTTTAGTAAATTAGTCTGCTACCAGACATTTCCTGCTGAGTTAGATCCTAATTTTTACCTTACGGACATAGGCCTAACTCTGGGGTTGGGCGTCAAGGTGGGGCAAATACCCATGCAGTATTTTTTTCTACCTAAGTACTTCTTTTGGCTACACATTTGAAGAGGAGCAGATAAAAAAGATGATTAGAGTGGCGGAAAACTGTGCATATACCCCCATGTTAAGGACTGGTTAGCAAATTCCTCCTTTTTCGAACTTGACTCCTTCGTAAATATTAGGCCCTGAGACCCACGGTCAAATTTGCCCCCACCTCCCCATCCCCACCCCCTACCATTATTATTAGCCAAATTACGTCTATTCTTAAGGATAATTATTCTCTACCCGTCAGAAAAGAAGTGAAAGTCATAAATACGTTTTGATGATTTGCTGACCTTGCATCTCAGTATAATCTTAGTAAATGGCCAACTTAGTTTACAAATTCTTGTTTTATAATAAACCTATTATAAAACAAGAAATTGTGCACTAAGTTGGTCAATTGCTAGGATCATAAGTAAGTGTTGGTTACAAATTGATTAAAACTGTTTATTTGTCTAACAAGTAATTGAAATGAACGCAGTTACACAAGTTATTTAGACCTGTAGGAAGTTATTAAGGGTTTTACTGTTGTGAAACTTCACAGTGTTCCCTTATGAGGCACGAAACAAAGTAGTCCACTAGAGGGTCATCAGCAGGTGGAAGGAACTTACAGTCTTCATCTACGGATCCTGAAGATTTCTGCATTCTGTTGTCACGAAAGTTGCAACTCATACGCAGACACGCCATGACGCGCAATTTCATTACGCGCAGTTCCAGACACACGCAAGGTTTATAATGAAGTAAAACACTGCAATAATATTTTTGAAAAGCCCACGAATTTTTCCCTGCGGTAATGAAAGCGCAGTGTGACGAGAGTGACGGAAGAATACTGCTGGGCGATAACACAGGGGGGCGGGGCAGTTATACTGCTGCTGATCAGTTTCTGCTGTATTGGAGTTTGGATTTCAACTTGTCCCCATTTTATGTACATACTCATCTGTCCACATGAGTACCCAAATTTCGACTTGCTCAAAATCCGACTTGGCGCCGGACCTACGGGAACGTAAGTATTGCGTAAGTCGTGGAATTTCCGTAACAGACTGCAGTACGGTTCCGTGACCCAGAACACCTCAAATGAAATGATTAGAAAACTGTACAGCGTATGCGGTATAATGTTAAGGTTACCGGCTGGACGACCTAGAAGTCATGATTCGATTCCTTGCAGGGGCAAGAGATTTTTTTCTCCAAAACACCCACACCTGTTTTGTGTACATCCTGTCTCCTATTCAGTGGATACCATGGGCGTTTTTCCAGGGGGTAAAGCGGTCGAAGCGTGAGTATGATTATTGTTTGCAGTGTCTGGATCAAGAATGAATGAAATTATACCTCCACTCCCCGACACGTTTTCATGGTGTGCACGAGGACAATTTTAACTTAGTATCATCGGACTAAATTGTCGACATCTTTACAACTCGTGTGTCTAAGAGATTCAGTCAGAAGAATGTTTTCATTATGCCTTGTATGGATTTTGAGCGCAGCCAAAACTCTTCGTTCTGCATAGAAATAATAAGAGAGTACGTTCTCTGAACTTCCTTATGTAAATGAATAGCTTCCAATATCATATCGAACAGATCTGTTCCCATAAAGACCTTAAGGTTTCAGCTCCCTTTTTTATTATTCCTTGCAACTTTGTCTTCCCGACTTGCGGAATACATATTTGGTTTCCTACGTAGCTACCTCTCTGACTGAGCAATGCATAACTAAGCCGTTGTCGTCACGCTGACATGAATTGCAGAAAAAGGGTACTGCTATTTTCCGCAATTTATCCCTTTCGGATTTAAACCATCAAAAGAAATATGATTTTACGAAATTATGTTTTCGTTACATCACACGGCATACGGCAAGATAGTCACTATTTTTGTTTTCTTATAATCATCTTATTTTTCTTCTGTCCCTATTCTTCTTTGTAGCACGTTTTCTTTATCGCCTTCCCGCTTCCCGTCCTTTTTTTCTGTTCAGCTTATTCTTCTCCTTTTACCGGCTCTTCCTCCGATAATTCAGCTCGTCTCCAGTAATAGAACAGAACACAATGTACCAGCGTTCAGCACACTACACTGACATTCGGTAAGCGAACGCTCACTATTTAGAGAACAGTGGTGTGTTATTTTCTGCCTTCTGTTTCAGGTGCCTTGATTGATAAGCATAAAAATAACACAGTAATAACAAGGCCGTGTTTCATCTCCGTTAATATGTTTTTAACTCCGAATTCGGCGCAGATTCTATTACAATTTTTGAATTTTTTTTCTCTCATAGAGCAGTAGAGAGCGACGTTTCAAACACCAACAACATTTTGTTGAGTTGTTGTGCCAGACCGATCTGCTGTGTTCCGCCTTTCTCAACTGATGTCGTTGTGCTGTCTTAAGTGAATGGAACAGTACAGTGCTGAGCTTTTGGGCCAGACCGAGTTCCTGTGTTCTGTAGTTCTCAAGCGATGACACCCTGGTACTGTGTGTGAATTAAGCGTTGGAGTTATGAGTCTTTGTTGCAGTCCAGGCTTTGTTTCCTTTAGTTCTCATTTGATGAAATTACGATTATTTGCGCAAAGGACATAATACGCTGTCGCGTTTTCATCTGGAGAGTAAATGTTAGGGATCATTTAATATAAACTACTTTGTTCGTACCACGTCCGGTCATAAAGATATAAAGTACGTTTTACTTCATATTTACATTACTTTATACCAATTTCTTGTGAGCAACGTTATGATCCAGGAATGTGAAGATAAATGTTCAGAACCTGTGACGACTTTTATCGTATAATTCTGTCAAAGCTCAGCCTACGCTACCTCTAATACGGGCACTAACAAGCCTTCTATTCCGATTCACAATTCAGCTGGGCCAAGGAAGTTAACCGAACATCCCATAAGTTAATCACGTTGTGTGATGGCCCTCGCATATATAATTAACATGGTACAAAACCACGGTACGTGACATACAAACTACAACAACAGCAACACATGTTGTTCGTGGCAACTTTACAGTTGTTCTTATTACATTTTAAAACTTTAAATTAGATTAAATAGTCAAACAGAAAGTCGAATTTTGGTTAATAACGTAAAATTTAATATTATGTGGTTGACAAAGATCGAAAATTGGTAATAATATCTAATTTGCATGAATTTTAACACCGCTTTACCAGTTATGTACGTAAGATTGAGTAAAATGGTACAAGTAATTTAAAAAATTCTATGTAGATTGTGGAATTGAGGACTAGAGTGAAATGTCTTGGGCTGTTATCCAGTGGAGAGCTGTTATGTGCAATCTGAATGACAGTCATGTGACACAGAAACACTAATTTTTTGATGAAATTTTGGGTTCTTAAAGACAATGACAGTGAATGTCACCGTCTTCTGGGATCTGACATCTTTTATTCGACACTTCCGTACCAGATGTGTTCTTCCGAAACTACACTGCACTGTCTAATATTTTATACCCTTTTTTGTTGAGCTATGTGGGCCAGGTAGCGCAGTCGGTATAGCGACTGGCTACGGGCTGGACGGTCCGGGGATCGAATCCCGGTGGGGCGAGATTTTTCCGCACCTGTCCAGACCCAGCCTCCAATACAATAGGTTCCGGGTCTTTACCGGCAGTAAAGAGCGGCCGGGGCGTGACGCTGACCCCCTCACCCCTTCTAGTGCCGTGGTCAAGAAAGAGTAGAGCTATGCCTCTACTCCCCCTATGGGCCGTACAGCCTGTACAGAGCCTCAGTGCCTGTACAAAGGTGCACTTTTTTATGTTGAGCTATCTCATTCTAGGCTATTCAATAGACACCATGCACCGTGACGTATTTCTAGAGCGGTCTGTTTTCTGTCGGTAGCATAATATAGACAGCGGTTGGAACCTGGACTTCCAACTCTGTCCATGTACCTGGATTCCTACAGCTTTATATGCAGCACCAGGCCTTTGGACAAGTTCGAGTCCCTAGTTTAGTATGAATATTACACAGCCCTCCTACCGGCATTAATCTTCCTCTGTCATTGTGTAAGAGATGACAGTCCGAGCCAACTGACTCTCAATCACACGCTGTATTGATCCATATTGGAAGCGCTTCAAATTTTATGGGAATTGTTTCACACGTTCCACACCGTCATAACATTAGTGTGTAACTGGGAACTTGAATGGGGTTCTGAGTTTGATGCGCTCTGTTATTTTTAATAGAAAAATATGTCTCATGGTTTTATTGCTGTGTTCCTGTTCCAAAATGTAAGAGCTTTGCCATTTATAAATCAGCATATTTGACGATTCCGAGGCGTAACATTGTGGTGTGTTTGGCGCCTTACAGCTGAGAGATGTTAGCAGATTAAACAGAAAATATAAATTATTGCACAGTAGACAGTAGATCTAGCAGGCAGCATTTTATTCTGTCACAGTAACGTTTGTTTGTGCCTATTACATTTATTTATTTTTACGCAAAAGCTTTTCATCCACAGTTTCTAGTGCTGCTGTAAAGCTGATGGATAGATATATTTATAGTAACGTGCTGAAGATGTTATTACTATAATGATGATTTTTAAAATGTTATTTCCGAAGGAAATATTTTAACCTAAGAAGGATGGTGTAACAGATGAACGGAGATAAGTACATGATAAGAAATTTCTTAATTTTTAATCTTCAGTCGATACTGTTTGGAAGTTCAATTCAAGAAATACGAGATGGGCAGATCGAGTAGCATATGCAGGGATGTGGAATGCTTATAATATTTTACTTGCAAAATTAACAGGTAAAGTAAGTAGGTAGGTAGGTAGGTACGTAGGTGGGTAGGTAGTAGACAATTACAGCCAACGCAAGACAGGTAATATATGTATAACGTAACAGTGAGACGCGTTAATGCAACCATTGTTGTAGTGGAAAAGCAATACGTATTACATATTGTGAGTGCGTATCTGTAGCCTTAGGTATCCAGCACGCAATGCGGATGCGCTATATTGTCATCTATGGCCTGTCGGGCTGTACCATATTTTTCTAACTTTTCTCATAAGCGGTACGATAATGGGAAAAAAGAGTTATTGAATATAAACTGTGTGTTTTTATTTTCTCTTTAATTTTTGCCTGAAATATTTCTCATTCTAAGAAGAACTGAGTGACGAATGATCAAAAATGTATGTTGATCCTCATCTAAAGTACCCGTTTTTCTTGTCAGATTTTAATGAAGCTTGAATTTTCTCAACAGATTTTCGAAAAAAAAAACTGAAATACAAAATTTAATGCAAATCCTTCCAGTGCGAGCCGAGCTCTATGCGGACAGACGGAGAGACAGACGTAACGAAGCTAATAATCGCTTTTCCTAATTCCACGAAGGCGCGTAAAACGAATGATTTTTGTTATAAAAACGTCCAGTTTTTACATAATTATTTAGGTGTAATTATGCAAATATGTGTATAATCACATAAACCTGCATGTTTGCAGAATAAATCATTTGTGTTGTTTGTAATTTCTATTCACTGTATAGTTCGGTCAGCAAACCTGGATATATCTGCCTAAGGTAAAGTAGGTGTCGATGGGAGAGTAATTTTTTGAGTGGAATTGTGTGATGTACATAAGGCCAACAATGTGAAGCATTTATAATGCAGTTGGCATTTTAGTGGGCTACGAGTCCTAAGATTCTCGTAACTGTAATAAAAGGGTCCAATGCCCCTTTGGTTGTGGTCTTCTGTAGTCTGGTAGTGGCTACCAACATTGTGCAAGAACTTGAAGTTTTCATCTTTATGGTAAAAAATAATTCTTGTACCTTTAAAATGGAGACAGCAGTTTTCCCCAGATATTGTATTTTGTGAGAGTGAAAGGCGTGATTTCACGTAAAACTGTAATATTTATTGACTAGCAACTTCTTGCGAAGGTCATTCGAATATTTTGTTCTGCTTGCGCATTTAAGATGAACGAAAAGTGTTAAGATAGGGGGACTGAATGCATGTGTGACCTTCTGTCTTCAGCACGCAAGCAATGCTGCTACTTCAAGCCAGACGAGTGTAGGAGGCGGGTCGGGGGCTGGCGGTTCCGCCGGTGGTTCGGCGGGCAGCGGCATCACCTCACGCCCGGCACCTGGCCCGACTGCCCACGGCCTCGGCCACGGCCATGGACATGGCCACGGCCACGGCCACTTCCGCCACGGCCTCCTGCAGCTCATGATCCACAGTATCGACCCAATGCACGATGGTAGGTAGTGTTTTAACTAACGTATCTCTCTTACACACCAGGACTTGTGAAATCTATTATTGAATGGCATGGCGATGTAGTAGATATACATTTGTTAGTGAATCACTACAACTTTTATTGCACACTTTAGGTTTCTGTGACCGTGCATCGTGAGCAAATTGTGAAGTGAGAGAGAAAACCAACAAGATGCAACAGTTAGATGTTTATTATCAATACTTTCTCAACATGTTTCGGGCATCATTAT
>Ga0123354_10014176_pt1 | contig 12405 bp, 6 predicted proteins | sample TergutLab28metaG_2_FD_97872 | JGI IMG/M metagenome (GOLD analysis project Ga0123354, IMG submission 97872) | Labiotermes labralis P4 segment gut microbial communities from Petit-Saut dam, French Guiana - Lab288 P4 | ecosystem: Host-associated > Arthropoda: Insects > Digestive system > Gut ... | reverse complement strand
TAGGGTCTTGGTGGTGAAACCGGAGGGAAAGAGACCACTGGGGAAACCTAGGCGTAGATGGGTGGATAATATTAGGATGGATCTCCAGGAGGTGGGATGTGGGTGTATGGACTGGATTGGGCTGGCCCAGGATAGAGACAGGTGGCGGACGCTTGTGAGTGCGATAATGAACCTTCGGGTTCCATAAAATACGGGGAATTTCTTGACTAGCTGCAAACCAGTTAGCTTCTCAAGAAGGACTCTGCACCATGGAGTAAGTAAGTAAGACGATGAAGCAAGTGCACAACAAGTGTGCAGTAATCCTTAATACATATTGTGCGTGAAATATTTTCAGAGTACGTACAATTTTTCATGTGCATTCATTACAGTCACAGTCGGAAAAGGGGGGCGAATACAGTGTAGTCTTTTTAATTTCGAAGTATTTAATTAAACATATTTTGAGACGTGTACTTGCGTAATTTTAGGGAATATCACAGGAATTCCTGTTTTATAATTTTCTCTCAGACGAATTGTTTTATGTACTGTTACGTGGCTTCTGCTTCTTGACTTCAGTTTGCAAGTAACTGTTATTCGGCATATGCATAATGACGTGTTTGTTGAATAAAATGAGGTACAGACATTACAACGCGTCTTTGTGGAGGTACCCAGGATAATAAGACTGTAGATATTTCTGCGTCACGTAAAATGGCATGTTACGTCTCAGAGATCTTCTCCGAGGTGTATACATGCACAATAATAAAAATAGATAGAACTGTGACTGGTGGTCCGGGGATCGAATCCCGGTGATTTCGAGATTTTCCGCACCCGTCCAGACCGTCCCTGAGGCCCATCCAGCCTCCTATAAACTGGGTACTGGCTCTTTCTCGGGAGTAAAGAGGCCGGGGCGTGGCGTTGACCACCCATCCCAATCTAGCGCCGAGGTTAAAGAGAGAGTAGCGCTATACCTCTACTCCTCCTCTGGGCCTTCATGGCCTGTTCTAGGGTGAACTTTACCTTACCTCACTGTGGCTGGTTTCATTTTTCTTTTCACTATAATCGCGTTTGCCATTTATCAGTCCTAAAACTCACAACGTTCCACTGATCAGTCCCTACTACTTATGGTGTCCCGTGTATCAGTTACTATAACATACCACAGGTCTATTGATCAGTCACTAGAGCTTTGGACGAGTCCATTTATCAGTTACTGTACGCTTGTGCTAATTTGGTTGGTATCGACTGCAGAACGCGTAAGCAGTGCTGCACGCAAAGCCACTTCATATTTCACAAAAGCCAGAGTTACAGCTCAGTGTTTGGGTTTATTTTTATACCAACTCCATGGAACAGAATCCATAAATGTTGGTTGCCGTCAAGTGGTTAAAAATTCCCTGTCCTTTTTGAAGCAGAATGATGATGCTACTGTTCACAAGAGACCTCCATGTTTACCCTGTATATGTTTGTATGTGTATATATATATATATATATATATATATATATGTGTGTGTGTGTGTGTGTGTGTGTGTGTACACACAAAGGTTAAGGTCAACCTGTAACTACCCATGAAGACCCAGACGGTGAGTAGAAGTATAGTTCTATTATTTCTATAACCTTGGGTGCTAAATGGGGACGGGTCGTCAACGCCATGCCCCAGTCACTTTGCCCCCGGAAAGGAGACCCGGTGTCCAATGTAGAGGAGGACGGGTTGACCCCAGATCTGGTCTGGATGGTTTCAGAAAATGTAGCCTTCACCGGAATTGTATCCCGGGACCGCCCAGCCTATAGGGAGTCGCTATGCCTACTACGCTACCACACACGCACACAGATGGACAGAGGGTGTGTCTGCCTCCGTGCTGTACTAAGTGTACCTCTACGTAGAGGAGGGTGGAGTACAGGGAGTTGAGGAAAATATTTGAACCTACAGGGTAGGAAGTAACAGAATGGACAAAACTGAGTAAGGAAGAGCTTCATAATTCTTATTATTTCGTATCCAGCAATAGGAATCGGAACGATGAGTTAGGATGGTATTTAGATCGCTTGGAAGAAATGAGAAGGCCATACACAGTTTTAATCGGAAGATCAAAAGAGGAAGAAACCGCTTGTTGGAAATAGGCGTAGAGGCATCCAGAGCCATGCAGCCATTGCATTGATGAGGCCCACACTTGTAAAAGACAGCCGATGAAGTGTATCTAGTGCTGCACGCTTCATAATTTCCGTCGTTAGCCTTTTGTCCGTTTACTGTTTCATTCCTCTAAGTAGCAGAGTCAGTATCGTTTCATACGTTTTGTGGCGGCATGTATACACATCAAACAACCGGTTTTTTTTTATACTCGCTTGTCGAGGATGAAAGGCGCTGTGGTTATTTCAAATAACAGTTCAGCCCTTTGAAGACTGAGATTAATCTGAATTTTATTTAAGGATCGAGTTCGTACCGCGCAGTAAGCACACTCCGCCCCCCTTATTTACGTTTTGCTGACCGTGCATCTCATTATATTTATCTCAGTAATTAACCAAATTGATGCACAACATTTTTGTTTTACAATAAGTTTATTTCATGCCTTTGCATGTTTCGAGCACATGTGCTCATCATCAGGAGGTCAAAATTGCATTACACAGCCTCTGGTATCATCACACCTATACCAGAGGCTGTGTAATGCAATTTTGACCTCCTGTTGATGAGCACATAGTGCTCGAAACATGTAGAGGCATGAAATAAACTTATTGTAAAACAAAAATTTTGTGCATCAAGTTGGTTAATTACTGAGATAAAAAAACACTCCGACTTGGTTATAAAAACCGATCAGTTATTGCTTTATAGGGAAGTTATCGCTGCTTGTTCTGAAATTTATACAAATCACATCAATACACTATGCGTACGGAACAGAAGATGTTTGACGCCAAACCTGCTGGTACATAAAGCATCCACTAAGCTCTGAGGCTTAATACAGCTACACGTAGCTTAATGTCGTTCATGCTGTCTGCCCTGTATACTACGGGCTAGCTTACTTGATTAACATAACTTTTTCAATGCATAAAAAGTTGTGAGAATTTCGAAGGATGAAATTTGTTTGGAATAAATAGCGGCAGGAAGGCCTTTGGATTTGATGTTTGTTGTACAGTGTAGGTAATGGGCACGTATTTCAGTTCCAAGTAGTAAAATAGGCTTCCATTACAGAGGTTATTGTACGTTTAAACCTTTGGTGTCATTGATCTGTTTTATACAAGGCAACGTGTATGTACTGAGTTGGTATACCGACTGAAAGCAAGATATGAAATTTGTATAATAAAAGCAACAAGTGCACTAATGTTAAAATTATATTTTTATACACTATCTACGAGAACTCCGACGTGTTTCGATCTACGTTGATCATCTTCAGGGATTTGCTTACTGAATATGATCAAGATAGATCGAAACATGTCTCGGAGTTATGATCGACTGTGTGTGTGTATATGCATGTGTGTGTGTGTGGGTGTGTAAGAATATAATTTTAACTATTGCATTTATTGGTTTTATTGTGTGAATTTATTATTAATGCATTGGCATGAATAACGTTAAGATATGAAACGTAAGTGTGACGTAACATTGTGGCGCGTTCGCGCAATTTTAATACCTCCTCGGCTGTCCTAGTAGCCTGATAACATTTCACTCGAAGGGAGGCCTGTTATGGCGATGTAATGTCGCCGGCAAAAATAAAATGTTCTTAGAGTCGTCCTGTAAAGTGCCCGATATTTTCAGTCGATTGTAACCAAATTTAAAGTTTATTGACAAACCTTAGTAGAAGTCCCCATTATCAAATGTCACGGAAATCCGTCGAGTGGGAGCCGCTCTGGTACATGCGGCCAGGCGGACAGACATGACGAAGGTAAGAGGCGCTTTTGCGTGACTGTGCGAACTCGCCTAAAATGTGATTTATTCTTACACCACTCACTCTGAAGAAGGTTTGTTTTCTAAATAAATACGTGGGTAGTACATATAAATAATTGGTATAAATATTTAATTTCATTTGTAAAACATTTGTGTACGAGTATTTCTCTTGGTTATAATTTCGACGCCTGTAAGTATTCATTACCAATGTAATATATGTATTCATTTTCCGTAAACTTTACATGGTAGAGCTATTTACAGGGACTTCGAACGATCCAAGTTGTCATAAGAAAAGGGCTGAACACTTTTAACAAGGTTACATGTTTCTTGGATGAACGACATTAATTATTGTTTAGTTGAGCGATAATTCCACTAAACCATGACAAGTCACCCTGTAGTTTGTGTCATGCATATGATTGCTCCGTTGAATGGAAAACGAGACAATCCGGCACCCTCACCAATCAAGAGGTCATTCCTGATGACCCTTTTATGGCCTTTGACAAATTTTCACTGCTCGAAATATGAAGCATTCTGTACAGAGTGGAAGGAGGTGGTACTGCAGTGTAAAGATCGCGGAATTACGAGTTCGATGTACGCCATTGGACCGTCGTTTCCCGTTATTCTGCAATTACACGTTGGTTTTCTCTTCGCATAATGATGCAGTGGACTTCGCCAGAGGGCTGATAGCACTGAGCAGTTTAGGTGATGTAGCTGTTTATTTTGTGAGCTCTATGGTAGATTTTATGATGACGTGTAACTCTTTTCGCCTTGAGGGTTAAAAAACCCAAACAGTTGCTTAGCCGAATGTTCTGCGCCTTTACTTCGAACTGTATTGTCTTATATGAGTATTTTTTATTTGTTTGAATTAAGTTTCTATATTTGTCTTGTTAATAGCGTTTGTGGGTAACTGGAACACTGATGTCCAGGGTGCGAATCCTATTTGTGGTAGTTTTGCTGTTGTTGTTTCTTAATGACAGTGGGTATCTGCTAGGCACATGTTTCTTGAATTGCTAAGGATCTAAAGTAAGTAGAGGGAATTAAAGGTTTGAGCGCAAGAAGAAGAAGAAGAAGAAGAATGAAGAAGCGAAAGAGGGCGGGGTGGTGGTATTAGTGGTGGCAGTAGTAGTAGTAGTAATGTTAGTAGTACTAGTAGTAGTAGTAGTAGTAGTAAGGTAAGCAATCCCATTACAGGCCTGGACAGACCCTGAGGGTTCTAGGAGGATGAGGCTCCCAGATTTCAAGACAGTCGGCACATGAAGGTTGTAAGGTTGTCAGCCCTACGCACCGACTATCTTTACCTCCAGGAAATATTCCTGGTACTCATTTCTGTTAGAGGCTTAGTCAACCCCAGGGCCATAGTGCGGCCGGAGGGATTATGTCAATGAAAAATTCAAATGACACCATCGGGAATCGAACCCGCGACCTTCCGGCTTGTAGCGCAGTGCCTTAACCAATTGCGCCACCTGTTTCTTAACCGATATGGAATCCGCAGTGTTCCGCGTCATTTGGTCACTGTCTGGAACAGTACAGGTTCTTTATTTTTATCTGACAATTATCGTTTGTCACTTCACGCCTGTTGTTACGCTGATCATGTTGGCGGTCGGATGTGTTGGTTTGCGTGAATGCTATAAGCGATCCTGCAAGAAGTACTAAGCAGTATTTGTTACGTAAAATAAGGACCCTGTATGATCGATATGATTTCCTTTAAGAGTTTATAGTTTGGTTAGCTGTTCAACAAAATTTCCTGCTTTAGTGGAAGCTAGATGTTAATTGCCATGTTCATAAACGTTCGCCATTTTAAACTTCCCGCAGTCCGATGAGTAAGGTGTGCACCCTCTCATCCTGTTGTTCCAAGACTCCACCGTAAGACATCGGGAAATATTTGGTAGTCGGGAATTAATTGTTTGCGCCTGTTCCGTAGTTGGATTACTGGACATTTGTACTGTCTCCAAATCTCATTCGTTAATCCCAGTCCTAAATTTCAAATATGCACGCTGTGAAACTTAAATTGCTTATGTATGTGTGTACTTAGGCTAAGGAAGAAAGTCCCATGCATCGATGTGTCCTACATTTCCCAGGAGCTGCTACGGTCCTTCCAGTGTACTTGTCTCTATTTCCATCTAGACGCCAGGCTATTCTGTTTCCACCAGTGTACAGCAGTAGACGAGTGTGGGAAGCAAAGATCTCTGTCATCATCTCCATCCGTGGGACCAATTTCCGTGACCACAGTGTGCGTAGACCGGCCACTGACACAGTACTGTATTTCCAACCCTCAAGGACGAACTACCCTACTACTTGGATAGGTTATATTGGTCCCCAAACAACAAAGAGACATTGGTGGCAGGAAGATCAATACTAGAGAATCTAAAATAAATCACAAGGGTTTCATACACTCAGCGAGCAGAACGAAGCTTGCTAGGCCGAGAAGCGACTGTGACGTCTTTTGAGTGAAGTGATATAGTGCACACAGAAAGGATCGACTCGGGTGTGCGAAATTTGTGTTCCTGACATCTGACTGTTGTTTGTGTTATATGCTGAGTGACTGTCACACTAAATACAGGAGACGTAGTAGCGGGGGTTGGAATTGCTGCCATTACCGCCTGGCACTGCGTCTGTAAATAGTGGCTACTGATCTGCTCTGATGATATCGGTTTCTGACGCAAGAGAGCAATTGTTTGTTAAACTGGTATGCTTTCATTTGATTCATAATTGAATGCAAGCGGTTTTTTTTACAATAAACACTGCTGTATGTCTGTCTACACCCACACAAAGAAGCTTTGGCAAAATGACAGTTGAGGAAAGGACATAAATACAAATATCTGAAAATGAGGATTTAGTAAAAATATTTGGGCGAGAGACGTATTAAGTGGACGCAGAGGAAATGTAAGCTATTGGGTTGTATACTGTACGGGTGGAAGTTTTGTGTTCGTGGGTCGTGTAGCAGGATCTGTTGTTGTGGAGGTGCAAATTATTAAGTTGTCCAAACTGTGGCCCGAATTGGGGGGGGGGGATATATGTGTAGGATTGTGGAGGAAAGCTGTTGTGAAACGTGTGCTGAAAGATTGTGAATTTGAGAATGAGGTTAATGGATGGACCTTGGAAGGGCAACTGTACGGTAGATACAACTACCGTAGTTGCATGGCGGACTTTGTTGTTCAGAGATACTGAACTTCGGAATCTGCTATCAGCGATTTTTGTTCCCAGTCTGCGTACCATATCACATCGCACGGTCGAATCGTGAATCGCCGTAAGAATTTACGTCAGAGCGAAACCAAAATATCTTCCTGCTGCAGAACTTCGTCAGTTCCATCACAATTTCTTTGTAGTGGCGTTTATGACACCTCGTGCGTAAGGTTCCATGAATTGAATTCCGGAACGGTTACTTTGTGCTTGTTGCCTTCCAGTTACTCTTTCTGAGTGCCTCTGGAATAACTTGTAGCAGCCCTGTAATGTTTATTGCACTCCATACGTAACAGACTTGGTCATTCCGTGATAGGTAAGTGGAATCACGTAGGTCTAATCTTTATCAAGTCGATCCCCGTGGCCTTGTATTCTGCGGCCGCTTTAATACTGGGATTACGGGTTCGAATCCCGAATATTCGTCTCCAGTGTATGTTGTGTGTTTAGATGTCGGCCTCTGCGACGGGCTGGTCACTCGTTCAGAGGAGTTCTACTGCTTTTGTGTGTGTGTGTGTCTAATTGTGTGTGAGATCTAGAAACCTTAAATACGAGGCGGTCCAGGCCCGATTTGGGCTGTTACGCCACAAAAAAAAAAAGTATTTATTTATATTGGGCTGTTTAACTTTTGTATGAGTCTCCATCACTTCCCGGATATTAACTGTGGGATATAAATCACGAATATAGGTAAAGTTACAGTCACACACCACTTGTTTTGTTTATATTGCTAAGGAGTTTTTTTACATTGTTTGTCTCAACAACTTGTTTCTGCCTTTTCATAGGCCATCATCAAGTTGATCACTTACCCGTTATAAAGTAACCATACAATATACAATGTTATGCCTTTCTAGTTAACGAGATCTCGTGCACGTCTATAAAATTCTGATTTAAAATGATCACAATAATAATAGAATTAAAAGTTATTACAATATAAAAAAAGTGTAAAAATTAGGTGTAGGGATCTCGGGAGGGGGAGTGGGGCGTCGAAATTAGGAAATATTCCTGTTTAACTATGCTGGTCTCTCCTTGGTTTTCCGTAGTGGCGTAATAAATTGGATGTTGCGTAGTGCAGTAATAATCTGTTCGTGGAAGATATAAATATAAATACTGCATATAAATATTGCAAGTTGTGTTTGACAGTAACTTTACCTATATTCGTGATCCTATACAACACAACGGGGATGGCTCACCTGAAAGTGTGGGGCATAAAGGTGCAAATCATATGACGTAAAACTGGAAGATATGTAACAAGTGTTAACAAAACGCGTTTCAGAATCTCTTGATGTCTGCTCAGTAGCAATACGAGACGACAACAAAGACTTCACCCTTTGCGTCATGAGTCAGTTGATCCGAATGCGACACAGGAGGCGAATTGTACGTAACTGGAACTCGTATAGGTAATCTGTGACGGATACGCGTGTATGTGTTCTGCCCCTCTTGGCCAATTCGACTGGCAGCACGACACGGACCCACTCCATAGTAGTGTTCCGACGGCAAATGGTATTCATTTGGCCTAAAAATTGCACGACTGTACAGAGCAAGTCGGCTGAAGCGATAACACTTTTTGTCACTTGCATTCGACGCTTATGTTTCGAATCTCGACTGGCACATCTACGAAACTGAGGGGGTTTGCTTTTGTTGTTTTTCTCAATTCCTCCAAGACACTTCCGGATTCTTAAATTGGCTATAAACATAAACTTGAAGGGACCCGAATAGAGTTCTCAGGTTTTCCTGGCAGTGGTTGATCAGATGGCAGTCTTTTGGGGTTCTGGACCATTTAGTGATTAGATGTTTCGAAGGAATGCACTGGCACTGCTTCTATCTTAAGGGCGACTGAGTTGGTTTTGGTGGATGCTGAAATGATACGGAGGAAAGTTTCTGACGGTTTTTTAGTGCTATATAACCGATATAAACTTTACTGAAGATGGACTTTGTACGCTTCTCCGAAACGCCCGAACATTAAACTACTACAGAGCGCAGAAACCAAATAGCAGACCATCATCTGAACCTGAATGCTAATTATCGTGTTTGCTAACAACCATCGCGAGACTATTCTTTTGTCCATTTCAATCCATTTCACATCTTCTCAGGCAGCGTTTGTAAAATCATTTTAACATAATTTTTCTATCTTAGCCTAAATCTCTGTAGTTTATTTTTTCAGAGTTTGGTAACAGAGGTGTCACATAGACATGATTTCTCAGTTGTCTTAGACTTCCTAATTTACTTACCCGTAACAGTGCATAGATTTCCGAATGTAACAGTTCAGCCACATGCACACAGAGACGTCGAGTTTTAATTTCATTCGCTGTATATACTCATATATATATATATATATATATAGTGTCAACATTTTTGGATGTTCTATTGGAATATGTTCTTGAGAGGCTGTGCTGATCACCGCCCAGGGTCACCTGTCAAAAACAACTGTTCCAAAATTAATGTAGGCCAAAGAACGTAGTCAAAGATGTCTGACGACTTCAAACTGTGGAGCTCCTCGCTATGCAGTTTTAGCATTACGTGGATACAACCTGTTTTATGAAACAAAATATGCATGGGCCTAATTGTTTTAGAAGTATGTTGCCAATTGTTTGAAGTGTATTTGCTTTCACGATCTGTCGGGGGTTCGCTGTGCGAAATGCCTCTGACTGTTGGTATGCTGACAGATCTCGATTTGTTCTTTATTTTTAAGATTGGTGGCGGCGGTAAAGATCTAAATCGGTTTGTTCTGAACACGAGGCTAGTCCGCAATAAGTCCGAAAATAAACTGTCTGTGCTGTGACCATCAGGAGCCGATATGCTGACTGTGCTACGAGCTGGATGCCTAAGGAGTCTTGGCTCCATTTCCGGCAGGGGCAAGACATGTGTCTCATTCTCAGATGCGTCCAGACTTTCACTGGGGCCCACCCACCCTCTTATTGAATGTCTACCGGAGTCTCTGTCCCAGAGGGCAAAACAGCCAGGACGTGCCTGCCGTTGACCACTCAGCTCCATCTTGTGCTGAGGTTAAGAATGATTGGAGCTGTATCTCCGTTCCGCCCATACGCCTCCATGACGCGCCTACAGACAGCTTTTACCTTGTCCTGTTCCTACAAGCTGAGGACGGAGGTGCAGGCAACTCACGAAACGTCGTATAAGTCGGATAGCTCACACTGGACCGTGTCAAACAGTACTGGTGGCCCGCGGTGAAAGAACCGTTGTCACAGAGCTTGTGTAAAGGACCGCCATCTTGTCAGCTTGTCACATTCGATCACTCGCAGTTGCAAGTGCCACAGCACTGCAAAGTGCGAAAGTGTAAATGTTTGCTTCTCTTAGACGTAGTTTACAGTGATCCTCGAAGGTCTGACTGTTTTGTCCTACGCTGAATATCTCTTACCGTTCGTGACTCGAATAGGAATGTACATTTCGACGTGTGACGTGTGAAATAAATATTAAAAATGTTATGAAACGTAGTCTTCTTGGCCCATTATGAATTAAGCAGACACCTTTTTTTTTTTTTCAAGTACACCCTGATACACTTGCAGTGTTTGTAATGTCATTATCTTTCACTGGTGCACCCAAGGGGGCCGACTGCCGAACTACAGCCCCCAGCCCCCAAACTCCGCAAACCCGATTTTAAAAAATCGTAGATGCGATTGTATCAAACGTTTTACGTGATTTACCCTTCAGCCGAAATGAGGCACTGAAATCGGCTGATGACTAGTACCTTAGAATTTTGAAAAATAAATTAATGAAACTTACAAAAAAACAAGATGTTACGACGCTGTCATTGAGGCACGGAACATGCAGTTAAATCTGCATGCATATAAATGCAGTCGCAAACAGTGTTATATTAGTTATATTAGTTATATTAGTTATATTAGTTATATTAGTTATATTAGTTATATTAGTTATATTAGTTACACCTACGACATGATTTTTATAACATAATTTTTAAAATCAAACATAAATTATATATAGTCGCAAGGTCAGCACCTCCCTCCCCCCCTCCTCAGTGAATAAATCTGGGTGCGCACCTGTTATCTGGAATCCTTGCTTTGCACTTAGAGGTCAGATACGAGTTCCTCTTTGCTAGGATATTGCCTAGGTAGCTCATTTAAAAACGTGACTCCTGCGCGTGTGTGATGGGCAACGTGCATGAGATTACTGACAAGGGCATATGTTTTGGTTTGCCAATACTACCAGACGCAGCTATTTCATTGGACATAAACAGACGGAGCGTGATGCTAACTGCGTATCTCCAGCAAGCAAGAACAATGAACCTGTGCCCGTACCTTCATTTGTATTCGGTCTGTACATACGGCTTCACGATTAATGCTTGGGCACAGACGCTATGTCCCATTACTCTTCAGTAGAGAGTCTGTATGGGTCGTGACCAGTTGTAAGGTAAGGAGAAACTGCTAACAGCTATGGTGCAATCTAACCCTCTGGAATATTGTTCTAGGACTAGGAAAAGGTATGTAGTCAAACACAACTTAATCACTGAGGTTTATTTACTACATACCTTTTCCTAGTTTCATACACACAACGGGGATGACACACTTCCTAGATTGTTCTAGAAGCTACTGATTCTCAATTAGTATTACACAAACGTACGTCAGCACAATCTATTTATTCTAGAGTAAGGCTACATGTTTCGACTAGATGTTAGTCATCTTCAGGCCCCTACAATTTCTGATTCTGTTAACACACTGCCTCTGCGTCACGTTTCTCCCACGTGTATGTCCTTCGCCGGGAATGTAGTACCAGTTTGTGCGAAGGCTGTATGTAGCCTGCAGTGCAAACTTGGCGACGCTGGAGTTCCAGCACAACTCTGCGTAAGTCAACACACAGAGCTGCAAAACCTCTCTAATTAATGAGACTGTTAGTTTTGTGTTGTATGTAGCTTGTAATGCGCACTTAATACGGTAAACCTAATTGAAAACTGAATAAAAAAGTATGTTTTCTCTCCTTTTTGGACGATGTTGGCACTCAGTATATACGGTGAACGCGTAATGGAAAGGGGACACGTGTCTCTTACCAGTAGGCATGTTTCATTTCGCGACTCGCATTGCCCGATTCTGACGTAGGCGTAATTTGACTAATAACAGTTATGGCCGGGGGATGGGCGGGCAAAATCGACCATGAGCATTAGGAGCTTTAATTTCCAAAGGAGGCAAGTTATAGGAAGATTCGTTTGTACACAGATTTTTAATTTGTCTCTGTCTTTACACCACCCAAAAATCGTTTAGAATTTTTTTTTATTTGTGCCTCTTCAACTCGAGCAAAAAATTATTTTTGGTTAGAAAAATATTTTAGAGAATTTGCCCCCCCCCCCCCCCCCCCACACCACCCCCCCCACCCACTTTTCTTTCTTTTTTTTTTTTTTCTCTTTTTCTCCACCTTTTTTTTCT
>Ga0123354_10014174_pt1 | contig 12405 bp, 9 predicted proteins | sample TergutLab28metaG_2_FD_97872 | JGI IMG/M metagenome (GOLD analysis project Ga0123354, IMG submission 97872) | Labiotermes labralis P4 segment gut microbial communities from Petit-Saut dam, French Guiana - Lab288 P4 | ecosystem: Host-associated > Arthropoda: Insects > Digestive system > Gut ... | reverse complement strand
CGGTTTGGGCGGCAGATCGAAATGGTTCGGGTAAGCAGATAGATTGGCATTTTACCACAAAACAAGCAAGAGGTAAACTAAAACATCTATATCCTAACTTATAATGCGGTCAAAGCAATATGTTAGTTTTTCATCTTTTTTAAATTTTAGTGTTGTCTGTTTTTATTGCGTAACCATTTTTGCATGATAATCTGATAATGTTTTTTCTAAATTTTCTGGTCTTTTTAATCGTTATTGTCACACTACAATAGCTCTAAGAGTTGGAATTGTTTTGGAGCTTTATTGTAAGCCTGTTTTTTTGATGGGATCAAGAGTTGCACAGGCCTTTATGGATCAAGTATAATCCTGACTTTTTTCACCATACATAGTTGATTGGTTTTGTGAGTTTTAGTCCTCTTTTTTTTGGGGGGGTAGGTCAGTAAAATACAGAGTTATGTACGATTACATTTAGCATGGTGTTTGGTCATGGCTGAATTTCCTCTACAAGTGTCTGTGTCCCTTAAAATAAACCAAAAAACCAACAAAAGCCGTTACCACAACTATAACCGCTATCCCAACCAATAATTCAACACCGAACCAACCATTATCTGTTGAATCCATCGGTTCTAAAATAAAATTTGCCAGCCATAAACCATAATGATCATCAGTTGAGGGATATGTTGCAGTAAGAAGGTAGCTAACCACCACAACCAAATCATCATCAAAACCACTAACACCTAAAACACCCAACAAAGCTTTATCGAGATTTTTAAGATCGGATACATACTCAGAGTACGCTGAGGACCATAATTTGTTGCCATGATCATCTAGGGCAACTATCCCAGAAACACTCAACAACAAATATTGACCGTTTCTATCTTGAACTATATCTCTGATACGGTAATCATACTGACGATTATCTGATATGATATAACCATCATATCGCTGATGCCACAGTTCCTCACCACTACCATCCGTTCTAACAAGCCAGTTGTTCTCAGCATCAAAACCACTAAACAAAAAACCCCCATCCGGAGTCTGAATAATCGAACTAACCGCTAAACTTGTTTCCTCCAACCCATAATCATAGGTATGGCTCCAGACAACCTCACCATACAAATCTAACTTGGTAAACCAAAAACTCAGACCCTGACAACCAGCAACATAATAACCCTCCCCATCATTTGATTGCAAAATAACTCCAGCTCCAATATCCGAGAATGTTTTTTCCCAAAGCAAATCCCCCGCATCATCATACTTAAAAACACTAGTCGCACAATGTCCAGAAACATATATACCATCAAGTATTACATAGCTTCCATCGTCTGTTACAGTAAACCCTGAAACCGATCGCAAGTCACTGATTTTTCGGCACCATTCCAGATTACCTTGAAAATCTGTTTTTATCAACCAACCCGAACTGCCCTGACTAACTAAAAGATATCCGGAATCAATTGCTTGTATTATCCATTTCATGCTTTCAATTTCGGGATAAGTTTTTGTCCACTCTATTTCGCCGCCTCTATTGGTTTTCATAAGGGATAAGACTGGGGGATAGACGGTTGTATTAGATCCAGCGAGTACAAATCCGCCATCTTGTGTTTGAACTATCGAGGAAATAAAAGAGTCATTATATGTTTGACTCCTCTGAAGCTTTAACGGTGTGGCAGATTGAGCCAAAACTTGACTGGGTGCAGCCAAAATCACCCCAAAAAACAATAGTATAAATACAATTGCACTAATCTTCAACTGTATCCCTCATATTCCTCGATAATCCTTCTCTGCTATAAAGATGAGCCAAGTCTCATTAATGATTTACTCTATAACCCCAAAACACCAAGCCGATCTCTTTTTTTAGTGTTAGTATAAATCTTCAAAATCAAAACTATTTGAGGAAAGGAACCATACTCAAATAACAGAAGCCTCTTCCAAAGAATTTATCTGCTTGGGTATGATGCCGTTCCTTAAAGTCAAGAACTAAACTTTGAGAATTCATCGCAAACACTAAAAAGAAAATATGCGAGATTAACCCATTAGTGTTAACTTTGCCGTTCAACGTAGTTTCGTTTGCTGTGGGGGGGGGTGTAATCTGTGTTGCTCACACTTATCATGTCAAAGCTGGAGCTGTCGCCATGACTGGTTTGGTGACGGATTTGGCGGGTTGTGTTGCGACCTGCATCGGTGGTTATGTTGTGGTGGGGTTTAGTTTTAGCTATGACTGATCCGTTGTGTCTGATCTGAAAACTCCTCTGGTTATGATGTCGGTATTTTCTTTCCAGTTACCCCGTTTAAATAGTATGTTTCAACTTTTCAAACATAAAATTCACTGTTAGCATCAGTAAAAATCAGAATAAGAAAAACTTGGCATAATATAAATTTCATAAAGCGCTACTCTCATAGAAAAAGATGTTATGTGTTGTGTTACTTAGTTGCTATTATTTTAGTTGCAGGTAAAATAGCATAACATACCTTACTGCCCACTCTTTCACATCATGCACAGGCGTGAATGAGAAGGGCACCCATCCCGCACTTTCAAGTTCTGCGATTCTGGTCATAATTGTATCAGGATCTGTCTCAGATACAATCTGCCATCTTGTTCTCACCAAAGGCTGAAGAATTATTCCCGGACCGTTTCCCAGTTCCTCTTTTGATGTGTCTTTTTTAGTCAATTTTTTCTCCTGAAGTTTTTTATATTCTAAATGATATTAATAGGTTTTGTTTATAAAATAAACTGGTGAACTATGTGGATGAAATTGACAAGAAAATCATTATGCAACTGCAAACAGACGGGCGAACTACCCTGCGAGAATTAGCGCAATCAGTCGGATTTACAAGTATGGGAACCAAAAAAAGATTGGAACGACTAATAAAAAACGGCACAATAAAAATATCTGCGCTCATCAACCTAAGCGCTCTCGACCTCCATCCGGCAATCGTAATGCTCGAAATGGAAAGTGCAGACGCCATGCAAGAAATCCTCACTCGATTCGAACAATGCCCTCGGATAATGCGGATGTTTAAAACAGTGGGCGGCTTTAACTTAGTTGCAATAGTTGTTGCAGAAACACCGGAAACACTTGAAAGTATATCTATGGAGAATTGCTCGCTTCGATGTAGCAGAGGTATACGTCGCTCAGAATTCTATCCGATAAGTGAAACATATTTCTCGTCGTTTCTGCAAATAAGAGGAAACCTTGCACACCAAGAAAAAAAGACCAATCCCTGCAACGTGGATTGTAATCTCTGTAAACGGTATGAAAAGCAAAAATGTGTTGGTTGTTCAGCAACAAGCAACTATAGAGGGTCGTTATAAGAAAGACAATAAACATGATTTAGCCAAAAACAGTTGGTGGAAGTTGACAGTTTAGAATTATCTATTTAATTGATAATTCCGCAGATTTTCTTTCTAGTGTTGATGGAAACAAAACGCAGAGTTTTGGGCAATGAACTAAAAAACAATATGGTGAAGAGTGAGCAAGAATATATTTTTACTTGTCTCTTGCTGAACATGGCTTTTCAGCGCTGATTTGCATGCTATGCAAAGAAAAAAGTCAGCGTGCTATTTGACACGGTGTCAGCGCTGATGGTGTCATTAACGATATTGATTGATGCGTGAAAAAAGCGGGGTTTCGATCTTCCTAACAAGATGGCTGTGTCCATGCTATCCGTGTGGGCAAAAAATCAAATACGTACATTTATAAAATACTAATTACAAGTAAAAACTTGTAAAACGGGTGTATGTTGTCTACCCGTTCATCTGACAGCATTTTTCCTGTTGTCACCTCTTCCAAGTTTAGGGAGCATACAAACAATAAATAACGTTAAGCGTGAGAAACAATGATTAACAAAAAACTTTACAAAAACCTGAAACTAAATACGTACTCAAACACTAACCCTAAAATCAACCTGCAAACACTCCACCGCAAAAGCACAATTTTCACATTTATTTCTTTAGTGTTTGTACTGGTGTTACTTTCTTCTATTGTTTACACAACAACCTTTAACGGCACTACCCATTTTGCTTCAGCATATGCTGTTGATAAAATTGTTCATGATGAGCAAGGACTCAGAGATGCCATTAATGATGAGGCTTTGAATGCAGCACCTGTTCAGTATGTTATTGCATTGGTTGCTGATATTGAGCTTACGGATTCCACGCTTACTATACCTGCAACTGCAAATGTTGTGTTGACAAGCGATAGTGGTGTGTTTATGAAGCTTATTGGGCCAAATGATGTAGATACCCTTACTGTTGCGGGTGGTGGTGTATTGGTGCTTGATGGACTTATTGTTACGCATGTTAGTGGTGATTTAGGTCGTGGGGTAACAGTCGATACCAATGGCACTCTTGAACTCCACAGCGGAGAAATTTCTGGAAACCTGTATCTTGCTACTTATAACGGTGGTGGGGTGTATGTGTCTGGTGGTGGTTCTTTTAGTATGTTTGATGATGCCCGAATTTACGGCAATACAGCTGGTTATGGCGGTGGGGTGTATGTGTCTGGTGGTGGTTCTTTTAGTATGGTTGATGATGCCCAGATTTACGGCAATACTGCTAGATTTGGTGGGGGTGTGTATGTGTCTGAGGGTTCTTTTAGTATGATGGGTAGCGCCAGGGTTGATGGCAATGATGTGTTTTCTTTTGGTGGGGGTGTGTATGTGTCTGAGGGTTCTTTTAGTATGATGGGTAGCGCCAGGGTTGATGGCAATACGGCTGATTATCGCGGTGGTGGGGTGTATGTGTCTGGTGGAGGTTATTTTAGTATGATGGATGATACCCGAGTTGATAGTAATACTGCAAATTATAATGGCGGTGGGGGTGTGTATGTGTCTGAGGGTTCTTTTAGTATGTTAGGTAGCGCTAGAATTGATGGCAATACGGTGTCGTCTTTGGGTGGGGGTGTGTATGTGTCTAGTAGAGGTTATTTTAGTATGATGGATGATACCCGAGTTGATGGCAATACGGCTGTGTCTGGTGGGGGTGTGTATGTGTCTGAGGGTTCTTTTAGTATGTTAGGTAGCGCTCGGGTTGATGGTAATGTTGCGTCTTCTTTTGGTGGTGGGGTGTATAATTTGGGTGTATTTGATATGTTGGGTGGTGCGATTTCTGGCAATACACTTTCCGGCACTAGTAATAATAACCGGGGCGGAGGTGTATGTAATGCCGGCCCGCGTGCTATTTTCAATATGGCTGGCGGCATAATCGGCGGTAACACTAGCAGTAGTGAGGGTAATTCTGCTTATCGAGGCGCAGGAGTGTATAACGATAGAGGCATGGTCACTATATCTGGTGATGCGGCCATATTGGGCAATAATGCGGTTTATGGCGGTGGTGGGGTGTATAATGACGCCGGTAAAGTTAACATGGGTAACACCCTTTCCGCTGAAGTCGTTCGTATCTCGGGTAATACTGCAAACTATGGCGGAGGCGTGTATAATACAGGTAACGGCGCTTCTTTTAGTATGGTTGGTCAGGCAGTCATTTCTGATAATTTTGTTCGTACCGATGGCGGTGGGGTGTACAACTCTGCAGTTTTTAACCTATTAGACGGCGAGATTTCAGCCAATTCCGCCGGTACCGGCGGCGGAGGAATATGTACCTATGGCGAATTTTATATGTCGGGTGGAAAAATTTCCAACAATTCTGCCCGCAGCGGAAGCGGAGTACTAAATTACCGCACGTTCAACATGAACGGCGGAGAAATCTCAAACAACACATCCACCGGATATGCAGGTGGTGTGCATAACAATGGCAGTCTTTCGTCTGGTTCTACTATATTTGAGATGTCTGGAAATGCACTTATCTCTAATAATTCTGCGGTTCTTGGGGGCGGCATATATAATGCCTATAATGCTACAGTTAACATGTCTGAGCGAGCCTCCATTTCCGGTAATGTTGCCGTTAACACTGACAAAAGTGACGGTCGAGGAGGCGGTGTATACAACTTTGATCGCGCCACACTTAACATGCTTGACAACACGGTCATCGCTGATAATTTTGCGGTTTTTGGCGGCGGCATATGCAACAACGCCAACAGCACTGCCAATATGTCAGGCAACGCTGCTCTCTTAGACAATACTGCCCATCTTTATGGCGGCGGGATGTACAATTGGAATCCCTACTCTGAAGCTGAGCCTTCAGTTTTTAGTCTATCTGATAATGCGGTTATCTTGGGCAATTCAGCCGCTTACTATGGCGGCGGCATACAAAACACTAACAACGGTCTGCTCATCCTATCTGGTGATGTTGTTATTGCTAATAATTCTGCCATCTTTGGCGGCGGCATCTACACTATGTGTGCTCTGTCTAACGCAGTCACAATAAATGGCTGTACTATCGCTAATAACTCTGCTATTTCCGGTTCTGGCGGTGGCATATATACAAATAGTGAGCTTATTGTGACCGAGGTTGTGATTGCTAACAATACTGCCGATGTTAATGGGGGTGGAATGTATGTGGCTTCCAGCGGCTTTGTTGACCTGCAAGCAGGGATAGTCTATGGTAATGCGGCTGGCAATAATGGCGGCGGAATCTGGGTCACTAACACCGATGATATTGGATCCCTTGGCAAACTCTATATTGAGCGTGGGACGATATTTAGAGATAATACGGCTTGTGTTCTTGTTTCTCTAACATCCTTAAGTGCCTATGAGGAAGGAATTTATCGTAATCAGATCCAGATTGACGATGGGCTATGGTCCAATGGTGCGTTGTATGGTATAAATAATTATGATATCAGCTTTATGACCCGCTGTGTGATAGTTTATGATCCGGGTGCACAGGGTACTTGGCAAGCTGATGCGGAGACCTATGTTGATTTAGAGTTTGGAAGTTCTACGCCAGTATTTGGTACTGCTTCAGGTGTTGACTACACAATTGATCGTGTATCGGGTTGGAGTTTTGCAGGTTGGCTTCCAGCTTGGTCTGCTGTGGTATCGGGTAATGTGACCTATGTGGCTCAGTGGATCAAAAACGTGGAGCCGATATTTTATACTGTGACATATAATGGCAATGGATTTACAGGCGGGACCGTACCTATGGGCGGCTCTTATCCGGCAGGATATTTGATGCCTGTAGCCACTCAAGGAAGCATGATTCGAGAGGGCTATGTTTTCCAAGGCTGGGCCTACACCCCAGATGCAAAAACACCCGACTTTACGACCGGTTCAACAACATATCTCACCCTCACAAAAGATGTCACCCTATATGCCATATGGCTCAAGGAGGACCCGCCTTCTTTGATGTATACGGTAACGTATTTGCCTGGGGATTATGGCACTTTTGAGACGGTTAGTTTTGTGTGTGCTTTGGGAGATTTGACTCCTAAAGCACCGGTAGCAATTGGTCAGCCCAGCTGGCATTTTATCGGCTGGACACCTAAACCAACTCCGACCGTTGAGGGCGATGCCACCTATGTGGCACAATGGGAACCAGAAGCTACCCCTACTCCCTCCCCCAGCCCAACAGCCGCACCATCATCATCTCCCTCACCCACCCCAACCCGCCCACCATCATCATCTCTCTCCCCCAGCCCAACAGCCGCACCATCATCATCTCCCTCACCCACCCCAACCCCCACCCCAACTTTATCTCCCTCGCCAAGTCCAACTGCATCACCGTCGTCTGTGAGGACTGTAGATGGGGTACCGGTTTGGGCGCTTGTAAATCTGTTGTTGAGTGTTGTTGGAGTCATATTGGCGGCCATACTAACTATAGGGGTGTTGTTGCAACGCAATCAAAAGCAGAAAAAACAACAAGCACAAGAACAAAAGAAAGACGCCAAAGGGCAATATGTTGCAAAACAGAAACAAAAGGGTGACGAAGATTATACTAATGGAGCGGAAGAGAAAAAACAGAAGCTACATCGTCTCTTTTGGTTCTTGCTGAGTGTTATTATGGGTATCATGGGCATTATCGTGTTCATATTAACCGAAGATGTGACTCGGCCAATGGCACTAGTGGACAGATGGACCATCCTAAACGTTATCATATTTGTAATAGAGCTGATCGCTATAGTACTTACTTTTAAACACAAAAACAACAAAGACCAAACTGTTGCTTATACCGTGCATTATTATTTGCATGGTACTAAAAATCCAGTTGCTACAAGTAAGACAGTTGCGTTTGGTACTATTGGTTTTAGCGTGACTGAGTATGCACCAAATATTGTGGGTTACACGGTAGCGGGCGATGGTGTGATGTCTTTGGTTCTTGATGCGGATGCGGCTAAGAATATGATTGTTTTCTACTACACGTTGAGTACTAAAGAAGATAAAAATGAGCAACAAAACAGAAGCGGCAACTAAAGAGGCAAATGCCTCTGCTAAACCCCAAATCAATAGCCTGCCTATCCCTGGTCTCACAAACCTTTTAAAATACAAGATACATATATTAATACAGGTGATTAATTTGGCAGAAGAAATGAAGATAAAACATGTGAGCGATCTAAAAGTATCCGTCGAAGAAATGATTTTTAAGAGGAAAATTTGGGTAATGTACCTTGTAGTAAATGACTTTTATAAGGACTTAATAGCTAAAAAATTAGTAAAAGTTGACGTTGCGACAAGTGTAAGATTTAATGCTTTTGTACAAGAACAGGTTAGCGCATACATGACTGGCAAAACGGCGCCCCCTGCAGAAATTGAAGGGCCCATCCTAAATATTGCTGACGATTTACTCGCTGGAAAAGAGATTACACTAAGAACGGGAGACTATATTGTCCTTCAAACTTACATGCAAAAAGCAAATCCCCAAAGTCTAAGAAAGGCTTAGAAGAGGATTTGCTCACTTTTCTTCTTTTTATAAGGTGTGTTAGTAATTGACGGTTGAAGCGTTTCCTCTTGTAATTGGCTGGGAGTTAACTTTAAAGTGTAGTCTACGTTGTCGCCATTGTGGGTCCTCAGCAGGGTTACCGCGAGACAATGAGTTAACCACAGATGAGGCGTTAGCATTATGCGAGCAGTTCCCCGATCTTTTGGTGCAAGAAGTAGATTTTACAGGTGGCGAATCTCTTCTACGCCCCGACTGGAAAGAGATAGCACTCTGTCTCAAAGACTTGAAAATTAGAACTAACCTCCTTACACACGGGGTAGATTTAACAGAAAATAAAATTCATGAACTGGTAAATGCTGGCATAACCTGTATTGGCATAAGTATAGATGGCTTAGAAAAGAGTCATGATTTTATGAGAAGGTGTACTGGCGCCTTCAACAGAACTCTTCATAGCCTAGACTTAATGAAAAAAGCAGGTATGAAGTTTAACGTTATTACAACGGTAACGTCACAAAACGTTGATGAAATGCCAGCGCTAATGGAGGTACTCCAACAACATGGAACCGATGCATGGAGACTCCAATCACTAATTCCCTCAGGCCGGGTGAAAGATTCAAAAGAAATAAATATAGAAAACAAAACTATCTTAAAAATGGGGCAATTCATTCGCGAAAACAAGAAAATTGCGCACGAAAAAGGGCTTGAGATTATTGTAGCGGATGGATTACAATACATTTTTGAAGAAGAAAAAGCCGCAACCCACAGCCCTTGGTTAGGTTGTTCCGCTGGGTGGTGTACATGCGGAATCACAAGCGACGGCAAAGTTAAGGGTTGCCTATCTATGCCCGATGAGCTAATAGAAGGAGATTTGCGAAAACATAGCTTGTGGGATATCTGGTTTAATCCTGAATCTTTTGCTTACAATCGTAAATTTACGCAGAACCAACTGGGCGATAACTGTGTAGGTTGTGATATGCGTGAAAGTTGCAAAGGTGGCTGTAGCTCAAAAAGTTACACAGCAACTGGAGCCTTTCATAATGACCCCTACTGCTTTTATCACATAAACTGCAATACACGTTAGCACATATCAGATATGTGGTTTAACTAAAATCGCAGTTATTTCTTCTTGGGTGAGTAGGTTTTCGGGGGTGATTTTGGGGTTTTTCTCTTTCACAGTTAAACTAATCCAGTTTACTTCTGGAGGTGTGGGGGTGTTTTTGGCGCAACTGCCTTGTTTGGCGTATTGAACTACTTTGCGTAGGAGGAGTTTGTTGTCTGCTTTGGTGGATTCTTTGTTTGGTCTGCTGTTTATTTGGGCTACTATGTGTTCTATGTCGGTTTTTGTCATGGTTTTGATGTCTGTGCCATTAATTATGCGCAGTAATACGGGGAGGTGGGCGGCGCATTTTGAGACTCGACCAAGGGACAGCCCCAAAGCGTTGAGGTGGTCTAAAAACTGCAAGCCTATTGTGCCGTTTGGGAGTTGTTGTATGTTGTGTCGGTTGCGTTTTATGCGCTGGGCGTAGTCATGAATCGGTTTGTTTATTGACATATCCCTTGTGTATTCGGGGGTTTTTAAAGGCGAAGATTTTGTTTTGGTTTTTTGGGTTTTTTGAGCCGAAATTTGAGGAATAGAACCAGACACAACTGCTTGGTGCAGGGGGTGGGATTCGCACTAAACCCCGTATGGCGACGTCGCCATTAACAAATTTTTTCGCTCAACCCCTTTTTCTATTTTAGCATTAGAAACTGCTTAAACCAAAGTTTTTCTTATCTTCAATTTCCATCCTCAAACAGTATGTGCCAATTTACCTATTGTGGTACTCTACTTTCGCCCCTTCTGTTTCTTATACATTTTCTGGTCTTTTTAACCGTCATTGTCACAGATGCAATATAGTTCTAAGAGAGGAATTGTTATGGGCTTTATTGTAAACCTGTTTTTTCGATTGCTAGGTTGTTTGTAGTTTTTCGGTATTCTCAAAAAGTCTGTCTGTTATTTCATATTTGCAGTTTTTGCAGGTGTATTTGTTTTGTTTGATTAGTTGTGTGAAGCAGTCTGGGCACCAGATTGTTGCTTCTTTTTGTATGGCACTGATTTCAATTTTGAAGGTTTTGTCTGTTTTTTCACCACTGAAAAAGGTAACAGCTAATTGCATTTCCATGTTGTAACTCATGATAGTCTCAACCCAGCAGATGTTATGTTAGCTGTTTGTTATATTTCTGTTTGGTTGCTAACGCAGGTTGGCGCTATCAAGATTAGTAAGGTTCACGCATTTTTGTAAATTAACTTTCATAGATGTTTAGAAACGCTAAATGAAGTTAATCGACCATTTGGTAACACCTAAATACTTCAAGCGGTCTTTTGATTTTGGGGAAAATTTTGAGTCGAATTTCTTGTGATAAAAAAAATTGTGTCAATCACATAGAGGGCTACTGTTCTCTGTCTAATCCTGAAAAAGAGGGCAACAGTTGCATTGATTACGAAGACGAAATGGATTTTACACGTCTAAAGGTTGATGTAGCAAGAGGCACCCTCGGCTGACTATTTAACTCAACATTACATTTTTAGTTCCGCAAAATAGTCTGTAATCCATGTCTTAATTTCATCCCTTATACGGCAGAAAGCAGCAAGGTTTTCCGTTTCAGTTCCACAAACCTCCGAAGGATCCTCAAACCCCTGAACTACGTACTTTTTGGTTTTAGGCAACTTTGCACTAACTATCAGAGGGCGACTCATAGTTGTGGGTGATGTGCACAGAGTGCAGAGTGTTTTTGCACTGTTTTCACAAACAGAAACAGCTAAGTCAATTTTAGTATCGCTAAATACTTCTAACCCTTTGGAATACTGTCCTGAAATGTCTATGCCTATTTCGGCCATAACTTTGATGGCTAAGGGGTTGATTGTTGTGGGATTTGTTCCAGCGCTGAAAACCTCATATTTTTCGCCATACATGTTTCTAAGCAGTCCCTCAGCCATTTGCGACCGAGCCGAGTTATGGGTACAAACAAACAGAATTTTAGGTTTAGACATGATTACAAGACCGTTGATTGTCGCGTAAGTTGTCAACTATTTTTTGTGTTTCTTTTTCATCGGGGTGAGATATGGCCCCTTGCGGGCAAATGTTTTCACAACCCCGACAAAAAACAACACATCTGTTGGGATTAATCTCTATTGTTTTCTTTTTGTCATGGATGGTTTTTGTTTTGAAAGCGTTCATGTGACAGAATTTTATGCATTTTCCACAAGTGGTACATTTGTTATAGTCTATTTTTGGATCCCACGGAATTTTGTCTCGTGGTAGCCCTTCATAGTCTGTTTCAACCATCTTTTTTTCACCCAAAGTGTTTCTGACAATGTTGTTCTGTAATTATGGATGTGGTTAGAGGGTGTCGTCGCATATAAGTGCATTTTTCCTATTTTTCTTATTTTTAGGAAAAATTTATTTAGTGGAGAAGCCGTTTTTCTCTAATAGTAGTGATTAAGCATGGCTGATTGTTGTAGTGGCGATGAGGTTTGTAGAATTGATGCTGTGATAACGATGGATGCGAAAGGGCAGATTGTTCTTCCCAAAGATTTACGCAATAAAGCAAACATGAAAGCAAATGACAAAATAGCAGTTGTTGCTTGCGAAAAAGACGGTGAGGTCTGCTGT
>Ga0123354_10014172_pt1 | contig 12405 bp, 6 predicted proteins | sample TergutLab28metaG_2_FD_97872 | JGI IMG/M metagenome (GOLD analysis project Ga0123354, IMG submission 97872) | Labiotermes labralis P4 segment gut microbial communities from Petit-Saut dam, French Guiana - Lab288 P4 | ecosystem: Host-associated > Arthropoda: Insects > Digestive system > Gut ... | reverse complement strand
GCGAGGTAACTATTTAAACAAAATCTAAAAAAAATAGAAAAAAACACCACTCCCCCCCCCCCCCCCAGTAATTTGTTTTTCATCGTAGTTTACATTTCTGCCGCTAGGCGATGCGAGCGTATGTAGTGAGAAAATGGCCATTCCGGAGGAGAAGTCGTTTTGTGTTTCGGAATATCACACGAGTAAGTCTGTGGTTACTGTGTAACGTGCATTTCGTGCAAAGTACGCAAAGGACCATTGCCACGTGACCTCGCTGACTTAAAGGCACGGATCATTGCAGCAGTGAAGAATATCGATCCACCCATGGCGACGCGTGTGTGTGTGGCAAGAACTTGAATATCGTATCGACGTGTGCCGTGTCACCCGTGGTGCGCACATACAGCATCTCTAGTTATCAAAAAAAAAAAAAATTCAGTTTTCCTGTGTCTGTGAACAATTCCATTAAGGTAGGTCCTTTGGTTTTCTTGTTATAAATGTTTGTAATCACGAAGAACACTATGAAACGCCCTGTATAATGGCTCTGAAACTTCAGCATCTCTTCTACGTCGAGTGTGCCATAATTTCAAACCATTTATTATCCGGTATAATTCCCCATAAAATGCATATGTATTTTAATTGCACCATTCTTGGTCCACTGCTCGACAAATTAGCCATAAATTACCAAACTTCTATCCTTTGACTTATCGCTTCCATTATATGCTACCATGTTGCTTCCCATACTTCCAGGTAAAATATACAAGCGCATGTCATTTTCTTCCCAACAGATTTAAGCGATTCGCGCAATAAAAAGAAATCCTTTAAGTCTTCAAAACGCCTGAAGTGGCACTTGCAAACTATCATGTAGTCAGAACGCGTGAGATGACACGAAAAAAGTAAACACTTATCAATGCATGAAATGGGAAGGAAAACCTGAAGCTCTCGGTACAACGCTAAAACAAAGACACCTAAGTAACAAGCACTCTAAAGTAATGCATTGTAGAGGTAGTTATGAGGAGGACCAGCTATAAGCTCCGTGAATTGTTATTTTGGCACTAAATTATAGGCACCAAAAGTACTACACAAGAAAAACGTGAATTCTGATCTCGGCGATGTATGTGTGTGATTAAAAACAAATTCCTTTATTAATTCTGTATTCCTAATACTGAGTCTAAGAAACTAATTTTTATCAGAGATAACAGAGTATATGGAAAATCATGTTGTGTTGAAAATTCGCGTTTTCGATAAACGGCCCACTGAATTCGCTATTTTCTCTTAATATACGCAACAACCCATTATCAAAATTCAAATAACACTCACACCGCAATCGTTTCTGCATATCTAAGCACATTCGACGCAAACGGAGGTGTAGACTTTTATCCTCTAAAATAACCATCAGTAACCAAATTCTTATGCACCTTGGTGCCCCTTAAAAAAAATCTCTCAGTCCAAATTTATACCTTTTGACAAAATTCCGGGTGACACAGCTATGGTCGCGAGACTTGTCGCCGCGTGGTCACTTCGAAGTACCCCATCAAACCGGCTAGCAAGATATACTTACCGAATCGTGCCTTAATTCCACGAAACATAGGGCCAGGGTTCTTTCATTGCGCTATATAATTACTATTTTAAGTAGTTAGCAGGTATGTTGCTTAGAAGTAAATACAGATAAACCTAGATAATATACAGGGTCATATCTCATCTCCAGAATGCAAGAAGAATTAATTATATTCATGAAGACAATAAATCCCATAATAACGTGAATTTCGCATACTTGAGCAACACAATAAAGAATCAAAATTTCACGGAAAATGAAATTAAAAACACATTACATTCTGCGAATTTTAGCCGCAGCTTGGTTCAGAATATTTTGTCTTTCCGTTTACTGCTGTGTAACATAAAGATTAAAAGCTACAAAATCATAATTTGGCCTGTTGTTTTACGTATCATACTTGCTATCTCACATTAACCTCGTAAAGCCTAGCCATTACTTTACGTACCACCAACTCTAATATTCAAAAATTCTGCATGGTACTCACATTGCGCTTATGTTTGTGTACGGACCTCAGAATAAACAGCGACTTTGACCTCATACAACGTTAACAGATTTGTTTTGTATAACCGACGTAGAGAGTGTTTACTGCGCGATACGTGTGGAATCTTTATATATAAAACGGACACGTTTCGTCTATGAAAGGTTAGCAGAATAATGAAGGTCAAGTGGATTGCGGACATTTTTCTGGGTAGAATATTTGGACCAATAAGAAATGAAGCAAGAGGGGACTAGAGAAAATGCGTGACAACGAACTTGATGACTCGTATTCCTTGCAAAATGGGATAATGATGATCAAGTCAGAGGAGACGGAATGAGCAATACAAATGGCACGCATGGGAGAAAGAAGGTGTAAATATTGTGGTTCTGATGAAATAACCTTAAGGTAGAAGACCTCGTGGAAGAAGTAGGCACAGCGTACAATATAATATAAAGCGGATCTTGAGATGGAGGTTGTGAGATTTTGGATTGGTTTTATCTAATCCAGGAGAGGAGGCAGTGGCTGGTTCTTGTATATTTGGCAATAAAGGTTTGGGTTGTATAAAAGGCGAGACATTTCCTGCAGATCTGTAAGACTATCAGATTCTGAAGAGCAAATCTCTTCCTTTAGTTAAGTCAGTTACTACAATTATGCAATGTGTTTGGTACACGGGCTATAATGGAAACATTATTTTAGAAGTTCCATCTACTCAAGTTCAAGGAGATGGCTTGTAATTATATGTAGACCTTTACTAATGCAATTTTTGTAATCTGTGTTTTGGTATTCATCTAAGAGGGACGAAGTAACGGGAGGCCGAAATATTGCAGAAGTTTGTATTCTGCCAAATAATTTTTTAGATTATCAAGGAGATAAGAATTGCGAGATAGGTAGAACGCATGGAAACGAAAAAAATTAAATACACTATTTCAGTCAGAAACCCCAGAAGAAAGATATTATTTCGAAGCCATAGGTGGAGATGGCAAAATATCGTAATGGATTTTGAAGGAATAAGGTCTGAGAGTACGGGTGGATTCGTCTGGCCCAGAAAACGGATCAGTGACGGGCCCTTTTAATGACAAACAAAAATTTAGATTCCATGAAAGGTGGCAAATTCGTTGACTAGTTAAAATACTACTTAATTTTCAAGGCGAACTACACTCTAATTTTATGTTCAATGATAGTAGTAGTAGTTGTTTGTATCAAACCCCTAACATTCTGAATAATAATCTTGCATGTTAGCCACTGTTATTAAAAATACAAACGACGCTATAAATATTTGAGATGATAATGACCACTAATCACCTGAAGCTAACTCATGCAATGGGCAATTACAGTAAACCTACAATGTGGGTTCTCATACCGTCACTCTGGTTTGTGTTTACTAAACTTACCTGCATTATACTGACAGAATAATGCTTGTTTACGCGCACAGATATGGCAGATAAGAAAAACACAGCATGCTGCAAATGTGATAAGAATACAAATCGATCCTCGAGATTAATTCTCCATGTTTTCTTACGATCTGCATTCATAGAAGGCGGATGCCAGGGTATGAGATCCAAACAGTATTCACTTGGATTACCTTACATCACATGATTCCACAACCTTTCCCCAGCCACCCCAAATAAATCAAAGCAGTATAACTCCCACACCAGCAGCAATATAACGAGACACGAAAGGAGACGTTCCATTCAAACCTGAGTGTTGGAACTCCTCTCGATGGCAGAAAAAGGAGATTAAATTCCAGCAGCTTATTTCAGAAGAGGTGTCGACTCTCAAGGAACAACAGTGATAATGTTTTGGGAAGTACCGCTTTAACTACTAAGTCGAGCAAAATATCCGTAATTCGCTGTGACTTGTCAGTCCTAACCACTAACTTGGATAAAATATTCAGAAATTTTTTTATATAAGAGCAATTAATGTACTCCCTGATGATGGACCAGTAAGGTCCGAAACGTTTAGGAGTTTAATGTTTTTAAAGATGTGAATTGGGCCTAATGAAAATTGTGTGTATTTGTTGGTTAAAACTGTAGATATGGTACAAAAATATTTTCACTACGGTAACCTGTTACTCCGCCGACATTCGCAAAGGCAATAGCGGCATGGAAGTGTAAAGTGTTGTACAGTACCTGCACCATCACGGGTGTACAGGAGAAATTATGTTAATGCAAAACCACGATTTCATTCCTTATACTAAAATATCACAAACATTATTCGGAAACGAATCTAGCGGTGTATATGTTTGGGTCACCTGTATCTGCTTGACAAATTCATAACAGGAACATAAGAGTCAATAACCGGCCTCCAACGGGTAGAGGAGTATGACCTCTACAGGACAGCAGGCATCAAAGTCTCTTGGCACTACCCTAATAGGAAAAGATCATTTTACCACAATGACACAAACCTAGCAGACGGTGAGCGACCCCAAGGAATATTTGCATGTGAAGCTAACTGTATGAAGAATTGTAAATCACTCATTAACTAGCATTGAGATACAACAGATCAAATAAAAGCTTTGCATATGCCTGTAAACGTGATGCGTTCAATATTTTCTTGAAGTTCCAATTCACTGCTTAAAATCATATGACTTTGAACCGTATTGTATCTGTACTATAACACACTACTGCACAAATATTTGATTAAAATATTACGTTCGACCTGAGGAGGAAATCCAGTTGCTGTTACTATTACCACTGCCCACTTACATGCAATGGGACAGAAGTAGACCTGCGTTCTGCATGATTTGATATTATCACAGTAGTGCCTCTATATCAAGGATGCGCAAAATAAAGCTCACCGTAAAATACAATAGTGTAAACAACCAGCTAGATGCAACTCTGACAGTTTATTAATAACTTCAATCAGCTCAACATGTTTCGGGCGATAGTTTCGCCCGAAACATGTAGAGCTGATTGAAGTTATTAATAAACTGTCATTGTTGCATCTAGTTGGTTGTTTATATTATTGTATCAACGATGCATGATCACACTAACATCAAACTCACCGTAAAAGTCAATCGGGCTGGAAGCAATGCTCAGGAATTAATGTAAGATTATTATACTAAAACTCTACGTTTTTCTCCATATATTATATAAAAATACTTCACATGAAGGGAAAATCAACAGGCATATCTGACGAAAATGCCTGTTTAGGCATCCAAAGTATAAAGAGGGATTGATTACTTTTCCCTTATTCTAATTGCATACATATATGTTAGAAATTCGAGGAAGCTGATAAGTAAATTCGTTTCAGGCTTAGACTGTAATACCACCCTGATAAAACCCTTCTAAATATAGACTGTCACGCATAAGTTAACTGTTAATAGCGCCATGTTTGTGACTCCTGCATATTAATAAACTGTGTCGTAATTCTGAAGCTCCGGCACACGGTTACTTCAAAATAATTTTTCTGACCCGCATTTAAATTGTTTTCCTACCCCTGAGCCCACTGTGCGTTGAAGAAGGAGCATCCTTAAAGCATTCATCAGTGCTGAAGCCATCAATGTACGTGTCTTTCACTCCCATTCTGCTACATTAATGGTCATGCAGTCGATACGAACAGTCAGCTGTCATTCAAAGGCGAAAATAAAGTCAACACCTACTAAGTTTCCGTAATACAGAAGAACTCAACCTATCCGGATTAATTAGGACGGCAAGCCAACCGGATATACAGAAATTCCGGATAATTGCATACTTCTTTGAAAATAGGCTACATTGGCAGTTTGAATTTCGGCTGTAACTATTTACAACATGTACCTGCATCTAAATCTTTCGACTACGCCTGAAGTTATAGAAGTCTTAACACGGTACTGTACTTGATCTGATAACCGGTAATTTCAAGGCAAGATAACTCAGCGGAATTCTCGTAAATTTACCCGAAGGGCCACGGCCGATCCGGATAATCGGCAGTCCAGATAACCAGCGTCCGGATAAGTGGAGTTCTACTGTATCACGTTTTCTTGTATATTTACATTACCTAAATACTACGCTATACAGACATACAGATTAAGAGCGCTTAGAAAATTGTATTGTTTCTGAGGAGAATGGTGCTTCAGGAACCATCTAAATTTGTATTCAATGTGTAACAGGATAGTGGGCAATATGTGTGTTATTCAACGACATTAAGAGTTGCTAAGCTTATAAAGCATCGGCGATGATGAAATGAATATCTGAATGAATGAATGAATGAATGAATGAATGACTGCGTGAATTTATGAATGAACGGATGGATGGAATATGAAGGATAGGTGAAATAATTTCAAAAGGTGCAGACCAAAGCACTCGGTGGCAAACTGACCCAGTGTCACAAAAACGTGCCTGGGACTGAACCTGGGCGTTTGAAGTGAGAGGCCAGCGAGTAACTGCATGGGTCCTGGCATGGCCATCAGGATCGAGTTTCGGCCAAAATACCTTGTCATTATGACTGAGATATTTGTGTTTTTCTTTCTTTAAACTATAGCCAGTTAATTTACCTAAAAAGTACACTATGCTACGTTCCAAATATTATCCTATTTTAAGCATCTTCGTTAACGAGCTTAAGAGTAATTTAGTTTGTGTGGTTCACTGAATTACTTACGCTTGCCCACAGTAATCTGCAATACGGTTTGAAATCTGTACTGGAATTTCCCTGGTGTTCAAACTGAGAACACCAGTAGGAACGGCCAGTGACGTAGGACTACCTCAAGACCATTGTAAGGACTCCAGGTCAGCCCACACTCCGCCATTTTATGCCCCCACCTTTCGGGAGAGAGGCTTTCAACAACGTCCAGCACATGCAAGGTTGCGTGGACTTACGTGATGCTGAGGATCGGAATCTCACCATCCCTACATAACTGAACTGCAACGGCACGTACCAGAGACAGACGCTGTAATATCTCAGGTGGAAAAACTAAGACATTATAGGTAAACTAACAGTCATTTGAAATGGCAAATTACCCTTTTCAAGTTGCCTCTCTATTTTAAATAATTTCTACTAAAATTTTATGCACTCTCAGTTTCAATTAATTTACACAATTCATTTCCTTACTGCTGCCTCCTTCTAATTCGCAATAGGAGCTTTATCCGCGGGGATTAAGCGGTCAAGGTGTGAAGCTGACCACTCAATTCCCACCAGTGCAGAGGTTAAGAAAGTGTGGATTTATAACTCAGCTTCCCACATACTTTCCAGGCGTGTTTCTTAATTAATTACGTACCCGAGCAACAACTCATCTTTGCTTACTAAATCGAAATCTGTACCTTTAAATAATGCTCTTTCCACAACCACAATTCATTCATCTATCACTGATGCAATATAATCTTAGCAAATATCATCGTCGTTAAATAAAACACAAAAAATGAGGAAAATTTGTGTGGAATTTTAAATTTATATTTTGAAGATATTCAGTTTACTAACAACAGGTCTTAGGTACATGCAGTCGACTAATGACAATCAACTGTACAAAACTATACTGTATATTACAAAAATAACAGACTTTAAAATGCCAAACATTTAAGACACCTTGCCACCTAAATTCTGGTGCGAATAAAATTATGTGTCTCAAATTTTAGTAAAATTCTCCAATATCAAATTTCATGAAAATCCGTTTAAAAGTTCCCGAATTTCCTTGAACTTACAGGCGGTCACGCGGCTAACGGGCAGAGCGAATTTATTAGGCGGTCCACCCAGATTCAAAGGCACCTATAACATATTTACAGCATGGAATGCTTTACTGGCGCAGTTTAAGTCATAAACCTTTTCCATTTCAGTTACTAGCAGTGAAAATGACTTACATTCAGTGCGTAGATAATGACGTACTGCTCTCCGTGAACATTAGTATGCTGTATGCATAGGATGCCCTGGTATTGCACTATGCACTCTACTCACATATTTTATGATTTATAGAAGCCACGCTGCCTACAAGTCTCATTAACAAGACAGGCAATTTACGTATAAATGTAACATTGAGGCGCGTTCGCAAAGCAATTGTTGCCGTGGAGGAGCAGTAAGTATTACACATTCCGAGTGTGTGTCTATAGCCTTAGTTATCAAGCACCCAAAGCTCACATGTCATATTGTTATCTGTGGCCTGTCTAGATGCACCGTATTTTTCCACATTATCTCATAAGCGGCATCACTTGTGGGAAAAAGTTATTGAACCTGAAATTTGTGTTTTTTCTCTACAAATTTTGTCCGAAACACGTCTCGTTCTAAGAAGACGAGAGCGCGATATCATAAATGTACATAAACCTTCGTGTAAAGTACCTGTTATTCTTGTTAGATTTTAATGAAACTTGAATTTTCTTGGCAGATTTTGGAGAAACACTAAATTATCAAATTTCGTAAAAATCCGTCCAGTGGGAGCAGAGTTGTTCCATGCGGACAGACGGACGGACAGAGACACGAAGAAGCTTACAGCCGCTCTTCGCAATTTTGCGAACGCGCCTAAAACTGACACACTTCAAAAGAATCGTAAGAACAGTAATGTAATAACTGCACGTGTTAGAACGGCTGACAGTCTCATGACACTCTCTTGCTATAGCGATTATAAAATCTGTCTGCTACATGAGACCACAATACGACTGTTCACAGCAGTATTGTGGTCTTGAGGGTAATGATCCTGTTAAGTCTGGAAATTGGGAGATTTCAACCCTGAACATCGGGACAGAATTTATTCCCCGCAATATATCTACCCTAAGTACCACGCTGATTATTTCACAACCCTCAGTAGGCCACAATAAGAACTGTAAACTGCTGGATTAAAAATTATTGCATGACACGGTGTCAGTACCCGAATATCTGGCTTCCCAACATTCCAAGTCGGGTATCACAACACAGCACAATATCGTTACCGAATGTACGTGAATATCGTAACGCGACTGCAAAGAAGTCGGGATGTGTACGATCGAACCTCTGTCGTTACACCCTGTATCCTACTTTTTGTCGTGAATTTCCTTCCCAGGGAAACATGTCAATACATCTTACTTTTTACCCATTCCACGGCAGAAAACGCAACATCTTTCCTCCTCCACATTTAAAACAGACCGGTTATATAACTTACTAATATACTAACCTTTCGTTATTGAGAAGTGACATGAAATTCTCGGCAGTTATTGACCATAAGTAGCCAGTTACATAGTGCGGAGGTTTTCTTAAGGGTGTCAGATAAAAGTTTTCATATAATTTTAAAATCCATTAACATGTAAGAAGAAAACCATTGCTGGATCATGTTAGAGGAAACTCGGTGCATTTTATCTTTCAAAATATGTTCGTCTTGATGTTACATTTACCAGATAAAGCAAAATACAAACACCGTAAGAAAGTACTGAAGATTTATTGGTTAGTATTAAGGAGGATGTACAATGGGTACCGGCGGTAAAGAGCGGTCGGGGCATGATGCTGACCCCTCACCCCCTTCTAGTGCCATGGTCAAGAAAGAGTAGAGCTACATCTCTACTTCCCCTATGGGCCGTACGGCCTGTACAGAGCCTCAGTTCCTGTACAAGGGTGCACTTTACCTTACTATTATTAAGAAGGATGGTCTAGAAACAAATTTGAGAAAACCAAACATAAATTAATGTCTCATAACAACAGAAGACAAATTTTTATCAAAAAAGTAGCTGAATAGATCCTTCAAAGATGTAAAGTTTTAAATATTTGGGATGACACCGATAAATGAAATTACACTATCGAATAAATTTAAAAAAAGTGTGCTGCCAGTACATTCACAATACTTTGTGTGTCCTCTTCTCGCTTAAAACCTTCAAGATTAGAAGAAATTGTTACTTGAGTATGAGTATGAGTATGAAGCCTGGTTTCTCAAATTAAGGACGAAATGTAGACTGAGGGCGTTTGAGAGTAGGATGTTGAGGAGACAACTTAGAAGAAAAATAAATTTAGAAAAGCTGCCAGTAAACAGAATAATGAGGACTTCATGGCATTTACTCATCTTCAATAAACATTAGTGGGATATTAAACCTAAGGGACAAGAGCTAGACGGAATGTGTATCATGCATGGGAAGAATACGAGATATAAAAAAGAATTTTGCTGGGAAACCCGAAGCAAGGGAACTTCTGGAAGATATAGGTGCAGAGCTGGGTAATATGAAAATGTATCTTAAGAATTCGGATGTTTGTGAACTGAATTCTTATAAGTATAAAGCCCATTTATGGGAAAGGTTTTGGAAATGGGAATGAACATTCTTGCTATATAAAATACGGGAAATTTCTCAAGTATCTAAGCAAGTACTAGCTGCTCGAGAACATTGCTCCACTCAGTTAATTACAGCTGATACAGCTTCATTAAATATCACAAAATTTCTCAAAGATTAGTATTGTTATCCTTCTCTCACGTACGTCGTATTCCCCAAAAATCCTAAACCAAAATAGTTATAAATTTCGTTTTTGCCTCCGCGATTACCACAGAGTTCATCACGCCCTTTAATAAAAGAAACGATCAAGTTAATTATGAGTTTAATATACACATCTATGATGAAATCGTTAGTTTTATTACATGAAAACTTTCATATGAACCTACAGTCATTTTAATTGAGAGCCGTTATAAAAACACGACACATACTGCTGCAGTTGAAAACGCAAACTGTCTTAGGGTTTTTATATGCTCATCGGGTGACTAACATATCACATGATACAAGATGGCAGTGATTTCTTCAATCAAGCGGAGTATTATGGGGTACAGTAAAGGTCCATACTCTTTTACGTCATTAAATTCATGACCATAACTTTATAAGACCTAAAAGCTACTGCGTTTCGAGAACTTTCAGTTCCGCATGTCTGCTAATTGGGCAGATTTTTACACGGCGGTTCAGTTTTAACCAAATGAATGTACGTAAAACAAAAGGTAACCCGGAAAATGTTTTTGAAATAGCGGCGCCACCCCATTTTAGGCTCTGTAAAGAAGTAACCTTGATACCTAGTAGTATCGTGGATGTGCTCAAGTAAGGTAGGGGGTAAGGAGGGGAACGAGGGGATTCGAGATCTCGAAGGTTCGACCAGCTTACAAGACTTGATCACTGGACCAGACTGAGTCAGACAGACCCTTGGCCACATCTCCCTCCTTTATCACAATCCTTTAAGCATTGAAAGCCAAAAGGAGGGCTTACCTGACGTCACGCGGAAACGTTCAAATTGAACCAATGGGAGGCCACGTGAAGGTAAAGTGGTCGGTAATGTATAAAGGTTGAGGAGCGGAGAAGACATCAAGCAGTACAGTGAGTTGTTTGTAAGAAGTCGTGTTGTCTTTTTCTGGAAGGTTTCTTTTCGGCAGCCCCTGCGACCGGCCCAGACAACAGCGAAAAAGTCAGTGATGGGTAGTGAGTGTGCACTTTCTCTCTCTTTCTGTGAACCTCGCTCTCTTTTGTTATGTGATCGAGTGTGTGCAATTGAAGAGTCTTCGCAAGCTGATGGTGTAACAAGAAAATTTCTCCAAGAGCGCAAAGGAGGTAACAATTCGGCTTGGCAATTCAGTACCTTCACCCAAGATGCAGGTAAAAGCTCCTTTACTCCTGTAATTTAAATAAACTAAATATATGTTAGTAATTTTTCTTTTTGTATTGGTCAGAAGCTGGGTCCCTCACTATAAGAAGAATGTGTACCCAGGGTGTTGGAGACCAAACTGATTTGGGCATGATCTAAATAAACATCAAGTGACCACATACTGCCGAAATTCACGCAAGGCTTCATAATGCGTACAGCAGAAGTCACAAAGTTACGGCGTTCAAATAAAAGGAATAAGATGAAGAGAACACAAAGCATACATCCCGAAATTACCCGTACAATTGAATTTAACACTTTAACCGGAACACCTAAAGGCAGTGACCAACTGGGTGGCGGAAATGTAGATACAAAAAAAAAGTTAAAAATTTGTTTTGATTGCACGCGTTAAGGGTATAAGTTCGATTGCACTATATAACGACGGGGTGTCGTGAAGACACCGATGCAGTTAACTGCTGGACTGGACAGTGGAAATTACATGCTTAATTGTGTCATGTTTAGTCTCTCACACAGAAAGTGTTCATTATGTACAACGTATATTTTTAAACACAGCAATAATATTTATTGCTCTGCCGCTCTTCAAATAATATTCAAACTCAACATGGTGTTTTCTTTATTTGTATATCGGCATTTATACCTTTAACGTGATGTGCCAAAATGCTACATTTAACACCAATCCACTGTCCAATGCTATATGTCAATTGCCCAGTTCCGGAATCCATGTGCATGTGGCTCACTGAAATTACAATGACCTGTCTAATTTTACCAGTAACATTTGTGGGTTCATTCATTCAGTATTCTGTCTGACGACAGGTCCAAAGCCTCCTCTAAAACGATTCCTCCACATAGTGCGATCTAGAGCTTCCTCCTTCAAATGAGAATATCCTCTCCTGTCCTTAAGGTCATC